>OFGF01000067.1_pt1 | contig 94492 bp, 77 predicted proteins | sample 1521711 | NCBI WGS metagenome assembly OFGF01 (sample SAMEA3504092, study PRJEB24116) | mouse gut metagenome | biome: mouse gut; feature: mouse-associated habitat; material: faeces | place: Denmark | collected 2011 | reverse complement strand
GCAACTGACTCTTAATCAGTGGGTCCAGGGTTCGAATCCCTGAGGGTGTACAAAAGGAGTAACTTCGGTTATTCCTTTTTTTATAAGCCCGTCAAATAAAAGCGGCTACCCCTCCCGGGCCGCCGCTTTAAAATACAAATGAGCGTACAGCCATTAATGACTGCACAAGGAAAATCAGTTATCTTATATTTTTAATAATTCGCTAATTCTGCTCAAAACTCCCATATCCAAATCCTTTAACTCAATAACATTTAGTGTATCTGTAACATAAAGGTCATTGCCTAAAAATAAATATTTTGCATGAAATATCCTATTATTATAAAAGAAATCCAAAGCTATCTCCCTATCATTCTTTTTATTGCATAATTCTTTAATTCTATTTATAACATACGATTTTTCCATAACAAATAATATTACAGTACTTTTTTACAATTAATCTGCTACAAAGATAAAAAACCCCTTATTAAACTTCACATTATTTATAGAAAAGTTATGTGAAAGTTATTAACAATTTTATTATATTCAAGCTATTAAATGAACAATTAAAACAATATCAGTGATCCATCCGAGTTCTATTTATCCCATATACCTACCTTCTGTTTTTTTCCATCATTATAGCACAAGCTTAAACAATAAAATCCACAAGCAAGCATCTCCTACCGGAATGTCAAGTTTCTCCAAAGGGGAAACGTATAAAAGATGTATCTAAAAATAGTTCCTGAACAGGCTGAAAATAGTTAAGAGAGAAAAATCAAGAAGATTGGAAATGAAATAGCTTCCTTAACAACAAAGCAGAGAACAACAAGGATTTAATTTACATAATACAATCCAGACAGGCAGCCTTCCGGCTGCCTGTTATACTTCTATTTATCTTTAACATTTCCCTTTATAGGGGTCAGGGTTATTTTAGCCCCTTCAACTATCGGAGTTAATATATCAAAAATAACCTGTTTGTATTCAGATAAAGCAATACTCAATAATAGCTCCTCTTTTCTTATCTTATCCGCCAAAGCATTATTATCCTTTTTATATGATTGATCCTGCATATACAGCCGGTAAGTCTTATAGTTTTCATAAAATGCGGAAATAGACCGGAACAAGCGGCCATAATTTTCCTTCAGATTCTGACGATCATTCTCACTGAAGTAATTTCCCGGATTAGAAACAAACACTGTATCTTGAACAGAAACCACAGGCTGTGATACCACAGGCAGAGAATCTACCGGCATCTTCTGATCCAAATAGCCCAGCACCGCTTTTATCTCATTCTCATTAACTAAGTCTTTCAAGATTTTCAATGAGGTATCATAATACTTCATCACTTCATTCGCATTCTCCACACTCATGCTACTGCTATCCATAACGTGACTACTCTTGGAGCCACCGGAACAAGAGGATATGGAGAGGGCGCAAAGAAACACACCATACAATAATAAATTCTTCTTCATACTGCCAGTATTAAATTATAATACCTTGATAACAATATGAAATGATAATTGCTCACGCTCCTGTCCCGTTTTTTTCCAAATTGCTCTTAATTTTCTCTAACAAATAAAGGCATCCCTGCATTTTGGGATTTTCGTAACATACATAGGCCTGTTCAAACAGCATATCTACCGTATCCTTTAAATTAGGAGTAAAAGCAGCTTTATCTATCTGCATTGTTGGGGGAAGTTCCTGAGAATCAAACCATTTTTTCAACTCATTAACCTCTTCTTGAGTATATGTTCTCTTTCTTTCTTTTATCATATTATATATATTTTCTTTAAAATGGATAACCTACTGCAAAGTGAAAAGCAAAATCACGGCTAAAGCGTGGTCGGATAACAGGATATCGCTTTTTACCTGTTTCCACAGGATTTATGGCCTTCATGCCACCGTCAAAACGTAAAATCAAATAATCCAGATCAAGGCGGATTCCCAAACCGTATGCTACAGCTATCTGTTTATAAAACTCGTTAAATTTGAACAAACCACCTTCCTGTCCGGAGTCATCACGAATAGTCCAGATATTACCGGCATCCACAAAAGCCGCTCCATTCAATTTCCAAAACAAATGAGTACGATATTCTATATTCAAGTCCAATTTTATATCACCAGCCTGGTTGATAAAGTCCATTCTCCCATCCTCACTACCTTTATAAACACCAGGTCCTAAAGAACGTACAGACCACCCACGTACACTGTTCGCGCCACCGGAAAAATACCTCTTTTCAAAAGGAAGCATTTTAGAGTTACCATACGGATAAGCTACCCCCACTCCTATATGAAACACAAATGAGTTACGCGGATCTATCATGAAATTCTTTGCAAAATCAAAATCTGCTTTCACATATTGAGCAAAAGGAATATTCGCCAGCACATAATCTTCTCCATCTTTCGGATTAGGGTGAACCAATTTGGAAGCAGCATACAGTAAATTACCAGCCTCTTCAATATTGGCACGAATAGAATAGGAATTTTTAGTAGGTGTACGCATCATGGCGTTTCCTGCACTGTTATAGGTAAAGCTGTACCCTGTACGCACAACAAGCTGATTTTCATAACTGGCTTTCAAAGCTGAATTCCTCAGACTCATGCTGTCCAAATATTCCTGAAAAGCCGATGACTTTCTAGGCATATATACATAATTGACATCTACCAAATCCAAACGGTGTTGCATACGTTTCCTGTCAGTCCATTTATAACTCCATGAAGCAGAAGCCAGTGTACGCGAGAATTCCGGACGAACTTGCGATGTGAACTTTAAGCCGACCTCTGAAGTCGCTCTAATTTTCTTTTTAAAATTCGATGATAGAAAAGGAAACATGAACTGAGGGAAATTCAAGCTGCTTTCTACCCCATACTCCATGTAATTATCATTCACATAATCCTGTGAAGCCACCCCCAATCCCGTAATGGCCTCATAAGCGCCACGCACTTTCATCATAAAGGTTTCGGAACCTTTGAATACATTGCGGTGCTGAAAAGAAACCGAGGCAGCCGCTCCCAAGTCACCAGCCGAATTTGTTCCTTCTACTTCAAACGCCATGGATTTATTTTTGTTCTTCGCCAAAAATACGTATGCGTCCAGCTGCGTACCATTTTCTCCATTCACTTCACGAAAACGAATATTAGAGTATTTCAAGGCACGCAAACGCCCCAGATTGGAATAGGTGTTTTGCACATCCTGTTCACTATACAGTTCTCCCGGACGGATACGATTGAAATCAACCAACACTTGCGGACGGAGAAAAGCCTTTCCCTTGTAATACATACTATATCCTTTGTATCGCAAAGAATCAAATTCTTCCAAAGTACCTTCCTGTACCGACATGATTTCATCATCCGCCAGAAAGTTCACTTCTCCCACCTTGTATTGTCTATGCTTCTGCGGCAAATCTTCTTTTCTACGCTGATAAGGAAGTAATCTTAAAGTCAAGTCCACCAAATAGGTATTTCTAGCCGTATCCGCCTGATAGACCAAAAAATCCTTGTTGAACTTATAATAACCCTTATTCTGCAATAATTTGGTAATCCGCTGCCGTTCAGCATCCAGCACATTCACATCAAACAGCATACCGGGCGCCAACAAACTTTGGGCAGAATCCTGCCGCATATAGTCACTGATAACCAAATCATCTATATCATACACCACATGACGTACCTTATAAGGATGCCCGGCATGAATACGGTAAGCCAATTTCAATTTGTTCTTCCTCGTTTTTTTATCCAGGTGCACAGTAGCCCCCATATACCCCATATTACGTACTGCTTTCTCTATTTCCTCCTGGGATTTCAGGGCAACAGATTCATCATAGATTACCGGAGCATCACCAATCTTCCTAAAAAAACGATTAATCCATTTAGTGGAGTCCACACCTGAGACGCAATAAGTACGCATAGGTATCTTAACCAAATTGAACCATTTGGCATTAGGATTCTGACGAATATATGAATTGAATAGTGACGGCTTCACCTCCTTTGTTTCAGATACAATCCTGACCTCATCCAATAAATATTTATCCTCAGGAATAAATTTACTGACCGAACACGAGGTGCATAGTGCTATAATAAATGTGCATATATATGGGCGTGCGCTTTTCTTCATACAAATCCGTAACCTTCGCAAATTTATCTACAAAGATAGATATTAATTGAAAATATCTTCTTAGCTTTGCTCCAAATATTTGTTATTAAATAGAAATTATCATGCTGAGCAAAAACAAAATAAAATATATCCGTTCGTTGGAACTGAAAAAAAAACGCAAAGAAGAACAAGTTTTTGTGGCCGAAGGGCATAAATTGGTAGGCGATTTATTGGGACACTTCCCTTGCAAGTTACTGATTGCCACTTCCAATTGGCTGAAAATGAACCACTCTGCCACGGCCAACGAAATTATTGAAGTAACACAAGAAGAGTTGTCACGTGCCAGTCTTCAAAAGACGCCCCAAGAGGTATTGGCCGTTTTTGTACAACCTTCTTATGATTTAAATCCGGAAGTTATTAAAAGTTCTCTATGCCTGGCGCTGGACGATGTACAAGACCCAGGGAATCTGGGAACCATTATCCGCTTGGCAGACTGGTTTGGCATTGAACATATCTTCTGCTCGACAGGGACAGCAGATGTGTATAATCCCAAAACCGTACAGGCAACCATGGGGGCATTGGCAAGAGTAAAAGTTCATTACTGTTCTTTACCACAGCTTATTGAAAGCCTGACCGATATTCCTGTATACGGCACCTTTTTAAACGGGAACATTATTTATGCAGAATCCCTGTCGGCCCATGGATTGATTGTCATGGGAAATGAAGGAAAAGGAGTAAGCCCTGAAGTAGAGAGACTGATAAACAAGAAGTTATATATTCCCAATTATCCTCAAGAACGGGAAACCTCCGAATCATTGAATGTGGCAATTGCCACAGCAGTGGTTTGCTCGGAGTTCAGAAGACGTTTATTGCCTTAAAATTCATATTTCCATCGGTATATGCAATAATTTCTGAATGGGAAATACTATAACGCTACCCTAAGCATATATTATAAACGTACCAGTCTGCTTCCCGTTGTAAACTCCTTTCCCGGCAAATCAAAATCAGCTATATGCCATGCATATACAGGCTGTTCACATCCTGTTTCCAGCATGGCACGGTGCAGGAAATCAGCAAACTTCTCTCCGGAACAAATCTCCAGCCCATACATCGGAGAAATAATAATCACTCCGCCTATCCATTGTGTCGCACTAAGCTCCTCCTTCAATGGAAAATATGCACGCACTCTACCGCTGTCTTCCAACTCCACTACATATTTAGAATAACAGCCATCCGCCGAAACATAAAGATAATGACAAGCAAAACGTCTCATACCCACAAAAGATAATTAATTTCTGCGCTTGATTCTCTGAGGACGATCTGAGTGAGAATGATCTGCCGCATTATTCTCCTTCATTTCACGTGGATTCATACGGGCGGGAACATTTTTCCTGATATCCACCGATTGAATCGAATCTGCTTTCTTCTCTGTTACCACCGAATCAGTTCCAACACGCTGTTCCACAGCCAAACTATCTTTTCCGGCAACTGTCATTGTATCTACCGGTTCATGATAACGGGTCAAAGCAATATTATTGATAATCAGTCCCGGCTTATTCGTTGACGAATCACTATCCATATAGTAAATAAATCCGCTCACACTCTTGATGGCAAAAGCAGAATCAGGCTTTATATACAAAGTCTGCACACCGGAACACGTGATATCCTTCACACGCCCCACCACAGAATCATTATCAAACAAAATATTGAACCCCATAGTGGCTCTCCGTTCCCCTTCCGAAAGGAATATATAATCAGCCGACCACAGGAAAGCATCCTTTGCTTTGAAATTACTATCGGCGGGAATCTCAAAAGTCACCTTATTCGCCAACGGAACATCTGTCAGCCAATAAAGTTTACGGTCATACCATACATCCACAGTATCTCCCGGCAACGATGCAGCCGGTTTATCCTCACGCAACGCCAGCAACTCCTGCATGCGTTTTTTCTCACTGCGGAAGCGTTCCCCCACCTTTTTATAAAGACCGGCAAGTTCCTCCGTGTGACGTGTGTACCACACCATGGACGAATCGAAATCAGCTTCAGTAATATGATACTTCTCGAAGACATAATTCTTATACGCCTCCTTTTGATAATTATCAGAATAACTCAGATTATTGCCCATGGAGATACTTAAATGATAATCGTACAAGATATTCTCCATCCTGTCCGGCTGGATAATATCTTCAGGCACTTGCTTGCCACACCCCACCATAAAAGCCGCACCCAGCAGCCACACCCAAGTAATATTCCTGCGACGCATCATTTATCCTTTAATTTCTTCTGCTGACGGGTGAATATTCTTATTCAGATACTTACCGTAAAATAACAACAACGCCACAATACCGCAACTGATGGCAGCATCGGCAAAATTAAATATCGGACTGAAAAATATGAAATGTTCCCCTCCTATTCCCGGTATCCATTCGGGCCAGTTGGTTTCAATAATGGGAAAATAGAACATATCCACCACCTTACCATGCAACCATTCCGAATACCCTTCACCTACCGGAACAAAAGAAGCGATGGTACTATGAGTACTTTCATTAAAAACAACGCCATAGAACACACTGTCTATAATATTACCGATAGCCCCTGCCAAAATTAAAGAGATACATACAATATAACCAGTCTTATAATTCTGTTTCACTATTTTTGCCAGATACCAGATAATCAATCCCACAGCTACAATACGGAAGGTAGTAAGGAATAACTTTCCGAATATTTCCATACCGAAAGCCATGCCGTTATTTTCTGTAAAATAGATATAAAACCAATCTGTTATGCGGATACTCTCATGCCAGTACATATTGGTCTTTACCAATATCTTTATTATCTGGTCGATAATCAGAACTGCAAAGACGATAAGAACAGAGAGCTGCCCTTGGGTGAGTAGTTTCTTCATTTATTAAATTGAAAATTAATTAATGGTTAATGATTAGCCGTTAGCGGTTAATACTGTAACATGACAGTAAAACTCATAAACTATTAATCACTAACCATTAACCACTATTTTATTTCTTTCCTTCGTTCTTTGCCTCAATGCTCAGTGTTGCATGAGGTACTGCACGAAGCCTTTCCTTCGGAATCAACTTGCCGGTTTCACGGCAAATACCATAAGTTTTGTTTTCGATACGTACCAATGCCGCCTGCAACCCCTGAATAAACTTCAGCTGACGTGCCGCCAACCGGGTCGTTTCTTCTTTAGACAATGTATTAGCACCTTCTTCCAAAACTTTATAAGTAGGGGAAGTATCGTCCGTATCATTACCGTCCTTATTCATGATACTACTTTTCAGTCTATCATAGTCACGCTGAGCCAATTCCAGTTTTTCCATGATAATGGCACGGAATTCCTCCAGTTCCGCATCTGAATATCTAGTTTTTTCAGCCATATAACTTAGTTTTAAAAGGTTAATTATTCTTTTACGACACTCACATAAAGTGAGAAATCATCAAAATTTAATTCTGTACCGTTCTTCACTTCATCCACTAATTCCAGGGAGTTAGCAAGAACCTGGTTACAAATATAAGTATTATATTCATTTACCGCATCATCGGTTTGAGGATTTTTAGATAATGCCACTTTTATTTTGTCCGTTATCTCAAAACCACTGCTCTTACGGATATTCTGTATACGGTTTACCAATTCACGGGCAACCCCCTCACGACGCAGTTCTTCGGTTACGGTAACCTCCAAGGCCACAGTCAGTTTACCTTCATTGGCAACCAGCCATCCCGGAATATCCTCACTGAAAATCTCCACATCCGTTGTTTCGATAACCGCTTCCGCACCATCAAGCACAAAGGTATATTTACCATTTTTCTCCAATTCGGCAATAGCTTCCTGCGACATTCCGGCTACGGCTGCGGCGACAGCTTTCATCTGTTTGCCGAATTTCGGGCCGAGTTTTTTAAAGTCACATTTCACCTTTTTCACCAATACGCCTGCGGCTCCGTCTACAAACTTGATTTCTTTCACGTTCACTTCGCTCATAATCAAGTCTTTTACGGCTTCGATGTGCATTTTCTGCTCTTCGTCCACCACCGGAACCATGATACACTGCAAAGGCTGGCGCACTTTGATATTGACTTTGCGGCGCAATGCCAATACCATAGAAGTAACATCCTGAGCCATCTGCATACGCGCTTCCAGTTCTCCGTCTATCAATGCCTCATTACATTCCGGGAACTTGGCCAAGTGTACAGAAACCACGGTGTCACGACCTGTAGCCGCAATCAAATCCGTATACAACCGGTCGGCATAGAACGGAGCGATAGGCGCCATCAGCCTGGCCACTGTTTCAAGACAAGTGTACAATGTCTGATAAGCGGACAGCTTATCCTGTGACATGGCATTACCCCAGAAACGTTTACGGTTCAAGCGCACGTACCAGTTACTCAAATTATCATTTACGAAGTCTGTAATCAAACGTCCCGCCTTGGTCGGTTCGTAATCGTTGTAGCAAGCGTCCACGTTCTTCACCAATGAATTCAGAACAGACAGAATCCAACGGTCTATCTCCGGACGTTCATTTACCGGCACTTCCGCTTCCTGATAAGCGAAACCATCCACATTGGCATAAAGTGCGAAGAACGAATAGGTATTATACAACGTACCGAAGAATTTACGACGAACCTCATCCACCCCGTCGGTATCAAATTTCAAGTTATCCCATGGAGAAGAATTGGTAATCATGTACCAACGCAAAGGATCGGAGCCATACTGTTCGATAGCGCCGAACGGATCTACCGCATTGCCCAGACGTTTTGACATTTTGTTTCCGTTCTTGTCCAGAACCAAGCCGTTAGAGATTACGTTCTTGTAAGCCACACTGTCGAATACCATCGTAGCGATAGCATGTAGCGTAAAGAACCAGCCACGGGTCTGGTCCACTCCTTCTGCAATGAAGTCCGCAGGATAATAAGTGCGGTTGTCCACAATTTCCTTATTTTCGAACGGATAGTGCAACTGCGCGTAAGGCATCGCACCGGAGTCGAACCACACATCAATCAAGTCCGCCTCACGTTTCATCGGCTTGCCGCTTTCAGATACCAAGATGATATCATCCACATACGGACGGTGAAGATCTATCTTGTCATAATTCTCCCCGTTATATTCGCCCGGAACAAAACCTTTTTCCTTATAAGGATTGACGGTCATAAATCCGGCAGCTATTGATTTTTCTATTTCATTATACAATTCCTCTACGGAACCGATACAAAGCTCCTCTCCTTCTTCACTGCGCCAGATAGGCAGCGGAGTTCCCCAATAACGAGAACGGCTCAAGTTCCAGTCATTCAAGTTTTCCAGCCACTTGCCGAAACGGCCTGTTCCGGTAGATTCCGGCTTCCAGTTGATAGTCTTGTTCAGTTCCATCATGCGCTCTTTGGCTGCGGTAGACCGGATGAACCAACTGTCCAGCGGATAGTAGAGCACCGGTTTGTCAGTACGCCAGCAGTGCGGATAATTGTGTACATGCTTTTCTATCTTGAACGCCTTGTTGGCGGCTTTCATCATCATACAGATATAGATATCGAGTGATTCGGCGGCAGCGGCAGCTTTTTCATCGTACTTGCCATCTACAGTAAACTGAGGATCATAAGCATTCTTCACCCACCGGCCCTGATATTCCTTATATTTCTCTACGTCCACACATTCCTTTACGAAAGCCTCGTCCAGTTCGTCCAACAGATAGAATTTACCAGTCAGATCCACCATAGGACGGGTTTCCCCCTTCTTGTTTATCATGAACAGAGAAGGAATACCTGCCGCACGTGCCACAAAAGCATCGTCTGCCCCGAATGTCGGAGCGATATGTACGATACCCGTACCATCTTCGGTAGTTACATAGTCACCGGGAATAACGCGGAATGCCTCACCGGCCGCTTCTTGCCATTTCCCGTTTTCATCCACTGTCACCGGTTTCACCCAAGGAATAAGCTGTTCGTATTCCATGCCTACCAGATCCGGTCCTTTATATTCACCCACTACTTTGAACGGAATCAGTTTGTCACCCGGCTTATAGTCTTCCAGCGCCAATTCTTCCGCTTTCTTGTTAAAGTGAGTATAAAGCAAAGCTTTCGCCAACACTACGGTCATCTTTTCCCCGGTATATCCGTTGTAAGTCTGCACAGCCACATAGTCTATTTTCGGCCCTACGCATAATGCCGTATTCGAAGGCAATGTCCACGGAGTAGTGGTCCATGCCAGGAAATAAGGCGTTCCCCATTCCGCCATTTCGGGTTTCGGATTCTTCATCTTGAACTGTCCTACCACAGTGGTGTCTTTCACATCACGGTAACAGCCCGGCTGGTTCAGCTCGTGCGAGCTCAATCCTGTTCCGGCAGCCGGAGAGTAAGGCTGGATGGTGTAGCCTTTATATAACAGACCTTTGTTATAAAGCTGCTTCAAGAGCCACCACAGCGTTTCAATATAGCGGTTGTCATAAGTGATATAGGGATTCTCCAAATCCACCCAGTAACCCATCTTATGAGTAAGGTCTGTCCACTCTTTGGTAAACTTCATCACGTCCTTACGGCAAGCTGCGTTGTACTCGGCAACAGAAATGGTCTTTCCGATATCCTCTTTGGTGATATGCAATGCCTTTTCCACACCCAGTTCCACAGGCAGTCCGTGAGTATCCCATCCGGCCTTACGCTTCACCTGGAACCCTTTCATGGTTTTATAGCGGCAGAAAGTATCTTTAATGGTACGCGCCATCACGTGGTGAATACCCGGCATACCATTGGCCGAGGGAGGTCCTTCATAAAACACGAAAGAAGGACATCCTTCACGTTCTGTCATACTCTTGGCGAAAACATCGTTTTCATCCCACTTTTTCAGCACATCTTTATTGACCTGTGATAGGTTGAGTTGCGAGTGTTCAGCAAATTTCTTACTCATAATTTTATATCGTTTTCTTGTATTCTCTAACTAAAAGGCAATGCCTTCCAAAAATTAAGGTGCAAATTTACAAGAAAATTAGATAGATAGAAAGTTTTGACGCTTGTTTTTTTAATCAGATAACGGATACTGTTTCAGAATAACTGCATAAGGCATGGGAAAAGCCCCTGTTCTTATCAAAATCAACAGCAACAAGGACCGGTTCTTGTTATTGCAGTCTTTTCCGGTATGCCGAGGTATTTTCCCCCGTCATATTCTTAAAGAAGCGGCTGAAAGTACCCACACTTTCAAAGCCCAAAATCACCGATATCTCTTTGATGCTGTGCGAGGTATGCAGCAACAGCCGTTTCGCTTCGGTCACCACTCGTTCTTGTATAATCTTCAAAGGGGAAGGCATACCGTAGGCGGCAAATAAATTGGAAAGCGTCTTGGGAGAACGATGCAACAAAGCAGCATATGCCTGTACCTGTTTTTTCTCCTTGAAGTGATTGTCCACCAACACATAATAACGCTGGATGATGTCAAAACCTTTTTCATTAACCGGAAAGCCGGACAACTGCTTACGGGCCAGCCGGGTACACAGAATGATGAAACGTTTCAACAGCAGGCGGAGCATTTCTCCCTGTAGGTTATCCCGCAGGATGTATTCGGTAACCATTCTGTCCACCACCTCGTGCAACAGTTCGGAATCGGCTATCGGGAGCCGCAGATGCACTATACCGGAAGTTCCGTTAAACAGCACTCCGCTGCACGATACTTCTTTCTCGTGCTTGTAAATGCCGTAAAAATTCTCGTTGAAAAGAAGAGCAAGATACCTGCCCGATACATTCTTGAACTCCGTGCGGTGAAGATTACTCACAGAGATGATTTCATCCTGCTCCATCTCTATTTCCACATGGTCTACTATCAATGTCAGTTTGCCTTCCTGGACCCATATAAACTTATACAGACTACCATTGTCACAGATGACCCTGTCTGTGTGAAACGCTTCAGTCAGTATCATCGTTTCCTGCAAAGATGTATCGTATGCGTAATTCATCATGGCTAAACTGTTTTGTGCATTTCTTTCTGTTGGTTTATACAAAGATAGTGATTTTCACTTATATTAAACCACCCTGTTATTGCACAGTCCAGAAGCAATACACATAATTAACAATCTGATTTACAACGCATAGCACATATCACAATGTAAAGAGGAGGCAAAGTATCAGAAAGAAAAAAGGAATTTTTGCCATCATTTTAGGAAATCTAGCTATGATATAACCCTACAGGGAATTCGTCAACCATTAAAATAAGCGTATCTTTGTGCCAAGAGATTTCCTTCTATAATCTAGACGAAAAAGAACACTTGATTCTTTTAACCTGAACTTTGGACTTTGATTTTCTCCCAATAAGGATTTCTCTCATAATAAATTCAGATTTTATCCCGCCGGGAGGCAAGATAAGGTCATGCAAAAAAATCTCCCAAAAAAAGAAGAGGGTGTCCGCCATTGAAACGGACACCCTCTATTATGTGTATATCCACATTGCCGGAAACCATTTATTTCCCTGTTTCCCCCATCGTGTTTGCAGGTTTTTCAATACCTTCGCTTGTAGCACGTTCTTCCATACGCTGGATACGTGCGTCAAGATCGGGATGAGTAGAGAACAACTGATTCAGCTTGCTGCTTTTCTTTGCTCCTGCCTCTTCTTGCAATTTTTTCAATTTCTGGAATGACAATGCCATCGCCCAAGGATTCTTACCTGCTTTCTTCAGAAATTCGTAACCGTAATCATCGGCGGCGCGTTCCTGTTTTTGTGAATAAGTAGCATTGACCAATGCCTCTCCCAAGTCACCCAACTGGGAATCTGTCAGAGCAGCCGCTTTTCCTCCTTGTGATGAAATACCATCTTTCAATGCCGATGTCAGCAATGCGGTACGGAAGCCGTTCTTTGAGTCCTTGTGTGCCACATGGCCTACCTCATGGCCTATTACCCCCAACAGTTCTTCGTCTGTCATGATATCCATCAATGAAGAGAATACCCGCACACTACCGTCTGCACAGGCGAACGCATTTACATCAATCACATAATATACTTTGAAATTCAGCGGCATCCCTTCCACTTCGGTCAACCCTTCAGTCAGTTTTTTCAAGCGGACAGTATACGGATCATCGTCTGCACAAACCTGATTATGCTTATCCATCCAGTCAATGTACTCCTTTACATACTCTGTCATCTGCTCATCGGTCAAAGTCACCGCTTTTGCAGCCTTCACGGCTCCCCCCACTGCCTTCTTCAAATTAAACTGGGCCATTGCAGGAGTTACCCCCGCCAAGCATAACAGCATGACGGCCACCTTTAATAATGCTTTTTTCATTTTTGTGTGTTTTAGATTAAACGCTTCATTTTATTTCTTAAGAAACGGTACAAAAGAACACATTTTTATTCTATCTACCAATCTTTACAAGAATATTTTTGCCAACGCCCCGCCTCAAACACCCGCCGGAAAGTGAAAAGCCATCGCGAATCCACTTCGCGATGGCCCTTACCCATTTTATATACACCTTTAAACAAAATGATACCCACGCCCTAATTCACTAACCCCTTGCGGGCATGAGCTGATCTTTTTCTTATTTATTTGCACGGGCTTCCGCAATGTAGCCCAATGCTTCTTTACATTTTGCCGTTACATACGCCCAGTCTTCCGCGGCTACCTTGTCGCCAGGGAACAATTTAGAACCCATACCCACACAGAACACACCTGCCTTAATCCAAGAAGTCAGATTTTCCTGAGTCGGTTCCACACCACCGGTTACCATCAGTTTAGACCAAGGCATCGGAGCCAGCAGACCTTTAACCAATTTTGCTCCCAATACATCACCCGGGAATATTTTGCAAAGATCGCAACCTACTTCCTGAGCGAAACCCACCTCGGACACGCTTCCGCATCCCGGAGTATAAGCCACCAAACGACGGTTGCACACTTTAGCGATTTCAGGATTGAACAACGGACCTACCACAAAGCAAGCACCCAATTGCAAGTAAAGAGCGGCAGTAGCAGGATCAACGATAGAACCTACTCCCATAGCCATTTCAGGACACTCCTTTGCCGCGTATTTCACAACTTCCGCAAATACCTCATGAGCAAAGTCACCACGGTTTGTAAATTCGAATGCACGAACTCCGCCGTCATAACAAGCTTTCACCACTTTCTTTGCCACTTCTGCATCTTTATGGTAGAATACAGGAACCATTCCGGTTGAACCAATCTTGTCCAACACAGCTATTTTATCAAAACGAGCCATAATGTTATATTTTAGTTTAAATGAAAGATAGGAACACAAATGATACAAATAAAACATGTATCAAAAATTTGCGTTATTTGCGTCATTCGTGTTCCTATAAAAAACAAATTTAGCGTTGTACACGTCCGCTGGCATCGCCACCGGCCAATGCTTCCACTTCATCTACAGATACCAGGTTGAAGTCACCGTTGATAGTATGCTTCAAAGCAGAAGCGGCAACAGCAAATTCAAGGGCGGCACCCTGATTCGGTTTGGTCAGCAGACCGTGAATGATACCTCCGGAGAATGAGTCGCCACCACCTACCCGGTCAATAATCGGGTTGATGTCATAGCGTTTTGATTCATAAAATTCTTCTCCGTTGTAAATCATAGCCTTCCAGCCGTTGTGAGTAGCCGAGAATGATTCGCGCAAGGTAGAAACCACATATTTAAAGCCGAATTCTTTTGCCATAGCCTTGAAGATTCCTTTGTAACCTTCCGCATTGGTTTCACCGGCTTCCACATTCGCTTCCGGTTTGAAGCCCAGACAAAGTTCGGCATCTTCTTCGTTACCTATACATACATCTACATACTGCATCAACGGTTTCATGATAGACTGTGCTTTTTCTTTTGTCCACAGTTTCTTGCGGAAATTCAAGTCTACAGATACCGTAACGCCATGACGTTTTGCAGCTTCACAAGCCAGTTTGGTCAGTTCGGCAGCCTTGTCAGAAATAGCCGGAGTGATACCCGACCAATGGAACCAGTCCGCACCTTCCATGATAGCGTCAAAGTCGAAATCGCAAGGATCGGCTTCGGCGATAGCCGAGTGGGCACGGTCATAAATTACTTTGCTAGGACGCATGGAAGCTCCTGTTTCCAGATAATAGATACCTACGCGGTCGCCACCACGACAGATGAAATCGGTCTTCACACCATATTTACGCAATGCATTCACAGCAGACTGTCCAATTTCGTGTTTCGGCAATTTAGTTACGAAATAAGCTTCGTGACCGTAGTTCGCGCAACTCACCGCTACGTTCGCTTCACCACCGCCATAAACAACATCAAATGAATCCGACTGCACAAAACGTGTGTTTCCCGGAGTTGACAATCTCAACATAATTTCACCTAAGGTTACTACTTTTCCCATAATTTCGTGATTTTAAATTGTTATATATTTATTCGTTTAACTTTCAACCCAATTAAAATACTGGTTTACATATCCATAGACGAATCACATCGTAACCTTGTACTCAACAGACCACTCAAATAATTCATCCGTGTGCGCGCACAAAGGTACTATTTATTTTTTTAAAACCAAAAATTGTTATATATTTGTATCGAAAAAAAATAAATTATCAGTGTGCACGAGCACAATATATATAATTAAGGTATGAATAAACTGCCCGAAAGAATCAGAATCAAGGATATCGCGCGCCTGGCAGATGTGTCAGTCGGCACAGTAGACCGTGTATTGCATGGCCGCACAGGGGTATCCGAAGCCAGCCGGAAACGGGTGGAAGAAATATTGAAGCAACTGGATTACCAGCCCAATATGTATGCCAGCGCATTGGCATCCAACAAAAAGTATCTGTTTGTCTGCCTGCTGCCACAGCACAAGGAAGGCGATTACTGGACCGATGTGGAACTGGGGATGAAAAGAGCCGTAGAAACCTTTTCGGATTTCCACATCACCCTGTCCGTGATGTACTATGACCAATATGAATATTCCTCCTTCATCAATGCCGGTGAGGAAATACTGAAACAAGAGCCGGACGGCGTATTGCTCGCCCCCACTATTCCTGAGATGACGGCCAGATTCACCGACAAGTTGCAAGAACGGGAAATACCTTATATATTTATAGACTCCAACGTGGCCAGTCTGAATCCGCTGGCATTCTTCGGGCAGAAATCCGACCAAAGCGGATACTTTGCCGCCCGCATGGCCATGATGTTGGGAGAATGTCCCAAAGAAATCGTTATCTTCAGACAAATCAACGAAGGCCGCCTGGGATCAAACCAGCAGGAAAACCGTGAAAAAGGATTCAGAAAATATATGCAGGAGCATTTTCCCGACTGCAAGATAGTGGAACTGAACCTCTACGCCAAGCGTCCGGACGAGGACGAGGCGCTGATGAACCGCTTTTTCCAAGAGAACCCACAGGTTACGTGCGGCATCACTTTCAACTCGAAAGTGTACATTATAGGAGAATATCTCATCGGGCACAACATGAAAAATTTCAAACTGATTGGGTACGATTTATTACACCGGAACGTCTCTTGTCTGAAAGAGGGCGCAGTGGATTTCCTGATTGCTCAGCAACCTACCGCACAAGGATACAGCGGCGTAGAGAGCCTGTGCAATCACCTGATCTTCAAGAAAGAGGTGAAACAATGCAATTACATGCCCATCACCTTGCTTGCGGTGGAGAACGTGGATTTCTATCTGGACGCGCATAAAAAGTAAATCTGATAACTAAAAATAGAAATGGAAACAAAGTATTTGAAAATCAATCCGGCTGATAACGTAGTGGTGGCTATCTCGGATTTAAAAGCAGGCGAGGCCATCACGGTAGACGGTCATGCCATCACGTTGAAGGAAGACGTGCCTGCCGGCCATAAGGTGACACTGAAAGATTTCGCCCAAGGCGAGAATATCATCAAGTATGGTTACCCCATCGGCCATGCCGTGACTGCCGTGGAACAAGGACGCTGGATCAATGAAACCCAGATAAAGACAAACCTTGCCGGACTGTTGGATTACACCTACAATCCGGTCAGCGTAGACCTCAATATCCCGAAGAAAGACCTGACGTTCAAAGGATACCGCCGCAAAAACGGTGATGTAGGTATCCGTAACGAGGTATGGATTATCCCCACCGTGGGTTGTGTAAACGGTATCATCGGACAACTGGCCGAAGCGTTACGCCGCGAAACCAACTGCGAAGGTGTGGACGCTATCGTGGCATTCCCTCACAACTATGGCTGTTCACAGCTGGGCGATGACCACGAGAATACCAAGAAAATTCTCCGCGACATGATTCTGCATCCTAATGCAGGAGCCGTACTGATTGTCAGTCTGGGCTGCGAGAACAACCAGCCGGATGTTTTCCGCGAGTTTCTGGGAGATTACGACACAAACCGCGTAAAGTTCATGGTAACCCAGAAAGTGGGGGATGAATTTGAAGAGGGTATGAAGATTCTGCGTGAACTGTACACCAAAGCCAAGACCGATGTACGCGAGGATGTTCCTTTGTCCGAGTTGCGTGTAGGCTTGAAATGCGGCGGTTCGGATGGCTTCTCAGGTATCACCGCCAATCCGTTGCTGGGTATGTTCTCCGACTTCCTGATTGCACAGGGCGGTACTTCCGTACTGACGGAGGTTCCCGAAATGTTCGGTGCGGAAACCATCCTGATGAACCGTTGCCGCACCAAGGAACTGTTCGAGCAGACCGTACACCTGATTAATGACTTTAAGGAATATTTCCTGTCACACGGCGAGCCAGTGGGCGAAAATCCGTCACCGGGCAACAAGGCAGGTGGTATCTCCACCCTGGAAGACAAAGCGTTGGGATGTACCCAAAAATGCGGCAAAGCATACGTTGACGGAGTTATGGGCTATGGCGACCGCCTGAAAGTGAAAGGTTTGAACTTGCTTTCCGCACCGGGCAACGATTTGGTAGCTGCCACCGCCCTCGCCTCCTGCGGCTGTCACATGGTGCTCTTCACTACCGGCCGCGGTACTCCGTTCGGTACGTTTGTTCCTACCATGAAGATTTCCACCAACTCCACTCTGGCTAAAAACAAACCGGGATGGATTGACTTCAATGCCGGAGTCATCGTAGAAAACGAACCGATGGAAAAGACCTGCGAACGCTTTATAGACTATATCATCCGTGTTGCCAGCGGAGAACCGGTAAACAATGAAAAGAAGAATTATCGTGAAATCGCCATCTTCAAGACAGGCGTGACACTATAATCCAATTTTATCCCCAACTTTCCCAATACCCTTACAGCCCTGCCTTCCCTGTTACGAAGGTGGGGCTGTGACCTTTTTCCCCCATATATTGTTATACAGCAAGTCTTTTTGTAACTTTGCACCTCATTTTATAAAATACAAATTCATGAACGGTGAAAAATTAACTCCAATAACCAATAAGCCCAGTCTATGGGCACTCAGTCCACTGCTGGTATTTCTATGCCTGTATCTGGTGACCTCCATCATTGTAAACGACTTCTATAAAGTCCCCATCACGATTGCTTTCATGGTATCCTCGGTCTATGCGGTATGCATCACCAAAGGCCTGAGCCTGAATGAGCGAATGCTGCAATATTCCATCGGCGCAGCCAACAAGAACATCATACTGATGATCTGGATTTTCATCCTGGCAGGCGCATTCGCCCAAAGTGCCAAAGATATCGGGGCCATTGACGCGACCGTCAACCTTACGCTTCTCCTGCTGCCGGACAATCTGCTGCTGGCAGGCATCTTCCTGGCTGCCTGTTTCATCTCACTCTCCATCGGAACCTCGGTAGGAACCATCGTGGCACTAGTCCCCGTGGCAGCAGGCATCGCAGAGAAAACCGACATGAACCTGGCCTTCATGACAGGTATCGTGGTGGGAGGAGCCTTCTTCGGCGACAACCTTTCATTCATCTCGGATACCACCATCGCCGCCACCCGTACCCAGGGATGCGCCATGCGTGACAAGTTCCGGGTAAACTTCATGATAGCCCTTCCGGCCGCTCTGATGGTTTTCGGCTACTATATTTTCAGAGGGATGGACGTGATGACCACCCACGACATCCAGTCGGTGGAATGGATCAAAATCCTCCCCTACCTGGTTGTGTTGGGAACCGCCATAGCAGGTATGAATGTGGCACTCGTACTGATACTGGGCATCGCCACAACGGGAGTGATCGGCCTGTTCACGGGGAGCATCGGCCTGTTCGACTGGCTCGGCTCCATGGGCACAGGGATCACCGGGATGGGTGAGCTCATCATCATCACCTTGATGGCAGGCGGTATGCTGGAACTGATCCGTTTTAATGGCGGAGTGGACTATATCATCCAAAAACTGACCAAACACGTCAACAGCAAACGCGGAGCCGAACTTTGCATCGCGGCTTTGGTGAGTATCGCCAATTTCTGCACAGCCAACAATACGATAGCCATCATCACAGTGGGACCGCTTGCCAACGATATCGCTACCCGCTACAGGGTGGACAAACGCAAGAGTGCAAGTATTCTGGATACTTTCTCGTGTGTCATCCAGGGAATCATCCCTTACGGAGCACAAATGCTGATTGCTGCCAAACTGGCTTCCCTGTCTCCTTTGAGCATTATCGAGTACTTGTACTATCCGGTAGCCATCGGGATATTTGCCCTGCTGAGCATCTTCTTGAGATACCCCAGACGGTATTCGTGAAAACAAGCGGCAGACGGTTATATTCCACCACGCACAGACCGGCTGAACTCTTTCGCAATGTCCAGACGATGAAGGTGAAAGATTTATAATCTTACAGCTGTAAGATATAGCATCTTACACGTGAAAGATCCATATCTTCCGTGATTAACGGCGCGTACCTGGGGGGGCAAATAGCATTCAACAAAGATACGATATGCATTTATCCATGGGCGGTCCAACTCCTCTTTCTTCCAAATCCGGAATCGTGCGTGGTGTATCCACCCGAACCCGGATAGGGAAAATCTCATTGATATAGCGTTTCTGTCGAGGTGCAAATCCTATGTTTTTGAAGAGTTCAACAACAGCAACAACAGTTATTTCTTTTTCTTTGTTACTGTTGTTTTTCTTCTCTTCTCTATTCTTTTCTTCTCTTATAAAGTTTTGCTTAAAGCTTGCTTGCAAACTCCTATTAACGCATTCATTATCAATACATTGCAGTGTATTTTCGGTTACATTTTCATCATCACTTTTTTCAATCGTGTTTTTCATGCATTTTACACTGTTTTCCGCATTGTTTTCCGTGTTGTTTTCCTTATTGTCTGCATCGTCATTCGCTTCTTTATCCGCTGCCGTGAGGACAGTAGAAGTGATTACTTTTTCAGCTGTCTGCACAGTCTTTTTCTTGCTGCTTCTTCCTCCTTTGCTACCGGCGGCGGCACGTTGCTCCGAAAGCTTATTCTGATAACCCATCACCTCATCCAGATACAGGCATCGGAAATATCCGTCCTCCGTTATGACAAACAAGTTAAAGTCTTTAATGAGATGCTGCAGATCTTCCACTGTAGCCCCCCATTGTTCAGCCAACAAATCCAGTTCGTTAAAATCGTGTTTGTATTCCTGTTGCCTTCGCAGGAACAATATCATTTGAATATATAATCCTATTCCCATGCATTTCATTTCGGCATTCAGCTTCATCATTTTGTAATCCGACATCAAGCTGCAATTCAGCCGGATAAACTGTTCGGTGTAATCCATTCCTTTGGTGTGTTAGTATATAAATAGATTACAAAGAAACAAAAAATATCAATAGGGTGTATAGATAATTGCCACCAATTATGACATTATCTTCATTTTTATCTCAAACAAATATAAACAACTAGTACACAAACACTTACACAGCACATTCAATTCAAGAAAAAAGTATAATTCTCCAGAAAAGATAAAGTTCTTATCCCCTGCAATTAATGAATATTTTTTATCGCCAGAATTCGGAGATAAATTCCCAATAAATGATCCTATGTTAAAACACACGCTATATCCGTCCAAAGGTAACAGAAGAAGATTTATGAATATTTATTTTGAAAATATACATAAAAGGATTATCTTTGCACCGCAAATGAATCAATGATATGAACCAATTACAGACTACATACAGCATACATCACCTTACATCGGGAAATACCCCCCTGTGTAATCACTTCATTGTGCATGTACATTGGTTCAGCGGATTTGTTTAGATTTCCACTCACACGTAATTTATTACCCAACTTTCATCCTACCCACACACGTGCCCGATGAAAGATATATTGCATGATGGTTCTCATTCGGTGAAACCGTCGGGTTGTATATGTTTTACTATAAAAATTGATTGCTATGTTTACTATTATATCTATTATGTTTGTTGGTATCGGTATAGGATATGTATTGCGCAACTTGCAGTTTTTACAAAAAATAGAAAAGAGCACCTCGCTCACTATCTTCCTGCTACTGTTTGTTTTGGGCATCTCTATTGGATCCAACAGCTTAATCATTGACAATTTAGGCAGATTCGGATGGCAGGCGGCTATATTGGCTACATTAAGCATTCTGGGCAGTATGCTAGCTTCCTTCCTGGTATTTCATCTGTTTTTTAAGAAAGGAGGCAGACCATGAAAGGTAGTTTGATTGTTGTAGCATTTTTTTGTGCAGGATGTATGATTGGAGCTGCCAATAATTTCCAGTATGACATGCACTCTGTTTCCATGTATGTGCTTTATGCGCTGATGCTGCAAGTAGGAATCAGCATAGGCAGCAATAAGAAATTGAAAGAACTGATAAAAAGCTTACGGCCGAAAATGCTCCTGGTACCGATGGCTACCATTGCGGGAACCTTGCTTTTCTCGGCACTGGCCAGTCTGCTATTAAGCCAATGGAGTGTATTCGACTGTATGGCGGTGGGCAGCGGCTTTGCCTATTATTCACTGTCCTCCATTCTGATCACACAGTTCAAAGAACCGTCTATCGGATTACAACTGGCCACCGAATTGGGAACCATTGCGTTACTGGCCAATATTTTCCGGGAGATGATGGCATTGCTCGGTGCTCCGCTCATACGGAAATATTTCGGACAGCTGGCTCCTATCTCGGCTGCCGGAGTGAACTCGATGGATGTATTGCTGCCATCCATCACACGTTATTCGGGAAAAGACATGATTCCCCTGGCCATATTCCACGGAATACTGATTGATATGAGTGTTCCTGTTTTCGTATCCTTCTTCTGTAATTTATAAAAAAAGAGAAGCCCGCTGATTGGTTAAGCGGGCTTCTTTTTCATATATAATATAGGCGGGAATTATTTCGCAACCTTTTCCAGTTTCTTCATGATAGAGAAGATGAACAATGCGGAAAGCAAGCAGCACACAATCAATACACTCCATACCATCCACAACTGCATATCACCCCACAAATAACCGATGATAGCTACCAGATAGTTACCAATAGCAGTAGCCACAAACCAAAGTCCCATCATAGCGCCTTTATACTTGGGAGGAGCTACCTTGGAAACAAATGAGATACCCATCGGTGACAGGAACAATTCGGCAAAAGTCAATACCAGATAAGTCGAGATCAGCCAGTTGGGTGAAACCAACGCGCTCTCGGCAATACCATTGGCTTCTACTTCAGCAGGAGTAGGCAGACCGAATGAGCCGAATGCCAGCAACATGAAACCTACTGCGGCAATCACCATACCGATACCGATTTTACGCGGAGCTGATGGTTCTTTTCCTTTCTTTGCCAATGAACCGAATACTGCCAGTGATACCGGAGTCAGAGCGACAACGAAGAAGGGGTTAAACTGTTGGAAAATCTGAGGAAGGATAGGCAATGTAGGGTCCATAGTACCATAATTGACTCCTAAAACCACAAGAGCCAAGGTAACAATAACGCCTGAAATCAATTTGCCCTTGCCTGTCTTGGACTGGAACAGTGAGAAACCTGCATAAACGGTTACAATAAGAAGAGCCAGATTCCATACGCTGAAGCCAAGGCGATCCAGACCGGTTACCTCATGTGCCGTGTAGTCACGGGCGAAGAAGGTCATGGTAAGACCGTTCTGATGGAATGCCATCCAGAAGAAAATAACCACAGCGAATACCAGCAACAAAGCGACGATGCGTTCTTTGGTCTGTGCGGGAGTCAGCTCTTCTTCGTGTACATTGGCCGGTTTAGCCTGCTTGGAGTTGTAATCGGCATGTTTGAATGTAGAACGGAAAATAACATAAATAGCCATAGAGGCAATCAATGAGATACATGCCACACCAAAACCATAGTTATAGGCTTCTGACAATTTATCAATATAGGTAGTACAGAAATCGGCCATACTTCCTGTGAAATTCTGTGCGGTCTGCATGGCAGTCAGTGTGGCCTCGCCTTCGGCCGTTATCGTACCGTCCAGGAACTGGTGTGCCAAAGAAGGTATCTGGGGTACATAGCTGAAACCTGCTTTGCCCAACACATAGTTGGTCATGGCAGTAGCGGCAGTCGGAGCGAACAGGGCACCGATGTTGATTGCCATATAGAACAAACTGAAAGCGGTATCACGTTTCGCGCTATACTCGGGAGCATCATACAGATTACCTACCATTACTTGCAGATTTCCCTTGAAAAGTCCGGTTCCCAAAGCAATCAGGGCAAGAGCGCCGAACATGGAATACAATCCGATATTGGTTGCCATCGGGATAGCCAGCAGCACATAACCGGCAAACATGATAACGATACCGGTAGTAACCATCTTGCCATAACCGAATTTATCGGCCAAGATACCTCCGATAAGCGGCATGAAATACACTCCTGCCAGGAAACTGGCAAAGATTGTTGACGTCGTGGCGGCTGTAAAGCCGAATTTCGCTTGCAGGAAAAGAGTGAAAATAGCAAGCATGGTGTAATAACCAAAGCGTTCGCCGGTATTGGCGAGAGCTAATGCGTATAAGCCTTTAGGCTGTCCTTCAAACATAGTTGATAAAGATTTAATTAATAGTTAGTATTCTTTTTTTGCAAAGATATAACTTTTAGTCTATCTGAAAAAAAAAGAGCCACAAATGTGACTCTTTTTGGCATATTTATTCGGTGAAAAGGGAACAAATCTCTGCTTTCGTTTCTTTTATCAGGTCATCGGCCGCTATTTTTATCTGTAATCCGCGGATACCGGCACTGATATAAATGTACGGGAATGCGGTGCAAGTCTCGTGTATATAGGTGGGGAAATGCTTTTTCATGCCGATGGGAGAACATCCTCCCCGGATATATCCTGTCAGGGGAAGCAGCTCTTTCATGGGAATCAGGTCGCATTTCTTGTTACCTGAGACTTTTGCCGCCATTTTTAAATCCACCTCGTGCTCGCCGGGTATGACACAGACAAAATATCCGGATTTATCCCCATGAAGCACCAAAGTCTTGAAGACTTGTTCTATGTTCTCGCCCAAACTGGCGGCAACGTGAACAGCGCTGAGGTCGTTCTCGTCTACTTCGTATGGAATAAGCTCGTATGCTATCTTGGCCTTATCAAGCAGACGGGCTACGTTGGTTTTAGCTATTTTCTCTTTCATTGCTGGTATGCCGGTTAATTTTCCAATTCTTCTTTTATAAATTTCGGGGTATATCCTTTCTTGCTTCCGGCCACTTCCTCAGGAGTTCCGGCAGCAAGCACCTGTCCTCCGCCCCTTCCGCCTTCGGGACCCATATCGATGATGTAATCCGCCAGTTTGATCACGTCCAGGTTATGTTCGATAACCAGAACGGTATTGCCTTTCTCCACCAGTTTGTTCAGTACATTCATCAGCACACGGATATCTTCGAAATGAAGCCCGGTAGTAGGCTCATCCAGAATATACATCGTTTTGCCGGTATCACGCTTGGACAGTTCCGTAGCCAGTTTCACACGCTGGCTCTCTCCGCCCGACAAGGTGGTGGAGGGCTGTCCCAGTTTAATATATCCTAACCCCACCTCTTGCAGCACTTTGATTTTATTCAGAATCTGAGGCACATTCTCAAAGAACTCTACAGCACGATTGATGGTCATGTCCAGTACATCGGCTATGGATTTACCCTTATAGCGCACTTCCAGCGTCTCGCGGTTATATCGTTTGCCGTGACAAACCTCGCAAGGTACCAGCACATCGGGCAGGAAATTCATTTCGATGGTCTTGTATCCGTTACCGCCGCAAGCCTCGCAGCGTCCTCCGGTTACATTGAACGAGAAACGCCCCGGCTTATAACCACGGATCTTCGCTTCGGGCAGACCGACAAACAGATTCCGGATATCCGAGAATACTCCTGTATAGGTGGCCGGATTGGAACGCGGTGTCCTGCCCAGCGGCGACTGGTCCACATTCACCACCTTATCTATATAGTCCAGTCCCTCCACACTGTCATAGGGCAGAGGTTCCTGCAAAGAACGGTAGAAATGCTGTGACAGGATGGGCTGCAAGGTATCGTTTATCAGCGTGGATTTGCCACTGCCGGACACCCCTGTGACGCAAATGAGTTTTCCCAAAGGAAATTCCACATCCACATTCTTCAGGTTGTTTCCCTTCGCCCCTCTCAGCCATAAGGATTTCCCGTTACCGGGGCGGCGTTCGGCCGGTATCTCTATCTTCATCTGTCCATTTAAGTACTTAGAGGTAAGTGTTTCTGTCTGAAGCATTTGTTTCGGAGTTCCTTGGAATACTACTTCCCCACCCAAACGGCCTGCCTTCGGTCCCATATCAACCACATAGTCTGCCGCCAGCATCATATCCTTGTCATGCTCCACCACGATGACAGAGTTACCTGTGTCACGCAACTTCTTCAAGGAGTTGATAAGGCGGAGGTTGTCCCGTTGGTGCAATCCGATACTCGGTTCATCCAGAATATAAAGCACGTTCACCAGCTGGGAGCCGATTTGAGTTGCCAGACGGATGCGCTGGCTCTCGCCTCCCGAAAGGGATACCGAGGTGCGGTTCAGTGAAAGATAATCCAGTCCCACATCCAACAGAAACTTAAGACGGGTACGGATCTCCTTCAAAATCTCGGCGGCAATCATGCGCTGCTTGTCTTCCAGAAAAGGATCGACCTGTTGCAACCAGTCATACAGTTCGTTGATATCCATGCTTGCCAGTTCATAGATGTTCTTGTCGTGAATGCGGAAATGCAACGCTTCCTTGTTCAGGCGCGCGCCCTTGCATTCGGGGCAGACATCGGTCTTGGCAAACTGTTCCGCCCACTTCTGGGCAGTGGCCGACGCATCCTTCTCCTGCATCATCTGAATGTACTTCACAATCCCCTCGTAGGTCACAAAGTAGTCGGAAGACGTATGAATCAGACTGCTCTTTATCTTGATACGCTCATCCGAGCCATAGAGTATTTCGTCTATCGCATCCTCCGGCATATCCTTGACCGGCGTCTTGATCGTAAAATCATATTTCTCAAGCAACGCCTCTATCTGCCAGAAGATCATGGCATTTTTATATTTACCCAAAGGCGCGATGGCTCCTTCGTAAATGGAAAGCCCCCTGTCGGGAATCACTTTGTCCACATCAATCAGGTTCACATACCCCAGCCCCTTACAACGGGGGCAAGCTCCCTGCGGAGAGTTGAACGAGAAATTATGAGGGGCGGGTTCTTTATAAGACAGTCCGGTGACGGGACACATCAACCGCTTGCTGTAATGGCGCACCTCCCGGGTATCGGCATCATAAATCATAATCAGCCCCTCACCCTGCTGCATGGCGGTGGCAACACTCTGTTTCAGTCGTTTGTCGTCCTTTTCCGATACAACCAGCTTGTCTATCACGACTTCGATATCGTGGTTCTTGTAACGGTCCAGTTTCATGCCGTGTACAATCTCGCGCACCTCGCCGTCCACGCGGACATACAGATAGCCTTTCTTGCGCACTTGCTCGAAAAGTTCTTTGTAATGCCCCTTGCGGGTACGTACCAACGGGGCAAGCATAAATATCTTCTTACCCTGATAATCCCGGTGAATCAGGCCGATGATCTGTTCCTCGGTATATTTCACCATTTTCTCTCCCGAAAGATAAGAATAAGCAACTCCTGCACGGGCATAGAGCAAACGGAGATAATCGTATATCTCTGTCGTAGTCCCCACGGTAGAGCGGGGATTCTTGTTTGTCGTTTTCTGTTCGATGGAAATTACCGGGCTGAGTCCTGTAATCTTATCCACATCCGGGCGCTCCAACCCTCCCAGGAAATTACGGGCGTATGCGGAAAAGGTCTCAATGTATCTCCGCTGCCCTTCGGCGAAGATGGTATCGAATGCCAAAGACGATTTACCGCTTCCGCTCAATCCGGTTATCACCGTCAGGCTGTTCCGTGGAATTTCAACATCTATATCTTTCAAGTTATGTACACGGGCACCGTATACATTAATCAGTTCTTTTTCTTCACTCATAATCTTCTTACTCTGCGTAATCTTTGCAAAATTAATGCTTCCCGACGAAATATTTAATTAAAAAGCCTAATAATATTTTCTATTCTTTCTATATAATGTGAATAAAACAGTTTTTTTTGTACTTTTGCCACTCAGTTTAATCAACACACTGCAAATGAAATTTATTCGAGCATTATATCTTATCGCAGCCTTGTCTGCCAGCAGCACCGGAATGATGGCTCAAACACAGTCTTCCGGCTATTTCCTGCACACCATTACCAAAGGGCAAAGTCTTTATTCCATAGCCAGCATGTATAATGTCACTACCGGTGATATCGTTAAAATGAACCCCGGCAGCGACCAGAAAATTAAAACCGGTGAAACATTGAAGATTCCACAAAAGAACATCGGAACGGAACAGCAGATGTTCCATACCATCCAGTCGGGTGAAACCTTGTACAAGCTGACACAACGCTATGGAGTAACCGCACAACGCATCTGCCAGGCAAATCCCGGACTGAGCGCGGAGAATTTCCGTATCGGACAGGTTATCGTAATTCCCGCCAAGGTGACGGACAGCGAGGAGATAATCATGAACGAGGTGAAAGCCGCACAGACTACCAAGCCGGTCACCACTTCCACCCCACTGAAACCCAATTGCAGGGATATGCATAAAGTGGAACGCAAGGAAACGATATTCAGCATCAGCCGCCTGTATGGCATCACAGAAGCCGAACTGATTGCCGCCAATCCTGAACTGCGTACCGAAAAACTGAAAAAAGGAAGGTTCCTTTGTATTCCATATCCTAAGGATACAAAGACTGAAACGCCTGTGGATAATACGCCTGCCGTAATCCCCACGGACGACCAGCTGTTTAATGAAAGCAAGAAGGAGGCACGCAAAATATCTACCATCAAAGCTGCCGTAATGCTGCCATTCATGACAGACGGCAAGGGCAACCGTGACGAACAGACACGTATGGTGGAATACTATGAAGGCTTCCTGATGGCAGTAGACAGCTTGAAGGAAAAAGGAGTATCCATCGACCTGTACTCATACGATACCCATAACAATACTTCTTCCATCAAGAACATTCTGGATAGAAGTGAATTGAAGAGCATGGATATTATCTTCGGCCCGGCTTATCCCGACCAGGTGAAACCGGTTGCGGAATTCGCCAAGAAAAACAATATCCGGCTGGTAGTACCTTTTACCTCCAAAGGGAATGAAGTTTTCAGCAATCCCGCCATCTATCAGATAAATACTCCCCAATCTTATCTGTACTCGGAAGTTTACGAGCATTTTACCCGCAAGTTTACAACCGCCAATGTTATCTTCCTGGATGCAGAAGATGGTGACAAAGACAAAGTGGATTTTATAAAAGGACTGAAAGAGGAGTTAAAAACCAAACGCATTCCTTTTACCGAATTAAAAGGGGAAAATATTACTCCGGAATCATTGAAAGGCGCGATGAACCATAGTATGGATAATGTATTCATCCCGACTTCCGGCACCAACGTGGCATTGATAAAACTGTTACCACAACTGATTGTGACCTCCCGTGACAATCCCGACTACCGTATGCAGTTATTCGGCTATCCGGAATGGCAGACCTATACCAACGACCATCTGGCCAGTTTCTATGAACTGGACACCTATTTCTATTCTTCGTTTTACACAAACAATTTATTTCCGGAAGCCGTTCAGTTCTCATCGGCTTACCGCAAATGGTACAGCAAGGATATGCTCAACTCATTCCCTAAATATGGTATGCTGGGATTCGATACAGGATATTTCTTCCTGAAGGGCCTGTCCCAATACGGCAACAAACTGGAAGACAAACTGGACAAGGTGGCTGTCACCCCTATCCAGACCGGATTTAAATTTGAACGCGTAAACAACTGGGGTGGATTTATCAATCGTAAAGTGTTCTTCGTTCATTTTACCAAGGACTTTGAACTGATTAAACTTGATTTTGAATAATGAAAAAGTATAAGAACTTCGGGCTGCTTGTACTGGCATTGCTCTTTGCATTGCCGGCAGCTGCACAGTTGGGTGAAGAACGTCATAATTTTGCCGTCGGCATCAATGGTGGTCTGAACATGAGTTCCGTCAGCTTCAACCCGAAAATCAAACTGAACACCTTGAACACCATGTCTATGGGGGTTACCATGAGATATATGTCCGAGAAATATTTCAAGATGATGTGTGGCGTGCAAATGGAAATAAACTATTCACAACGCGGATGGGACGAAAAGATAGAAGATGATTCCGGCAATTCTTACAGCCGCACCATGAATTATCTGGAAATCCCTTTCATGGCACATCTGGCATTCGGCAAGGATGCATTGAACCGGGGAGTGAAGGTCTTTTTCAATGCAGGACCACAAATCGGCTTTTTCCTGGGTGACAACGAAAAGATAAACTGGACTACTTCTACAACAAGACCGGAACACGGTAAAGAGGTGGAGAATAAATTTGATTATGGTATCACAGCCGGCGCCGGTCTGGAAGTAAGTACCGGTATCGGACATTTCCTGCTGGAAGGACGTTACTATATGGGATTGAGCGACTTTTACAAGAACTCGAAAAGAGATTTCTTCGAAAGATCAGCCCATTCATTCATAGGCATACGGCTGAGTTATCTGATAGATATTACTAAATAAAAAAAGGACTCTCTCTCATAATACAAAAGCCTGCAAGATGAATCTTGCAGGCTTTTTATATCATACATAATAATTCCCTCAGCTTATCTCAAACGGTCGTATGCTTTAACCAATACCTCATCCTTACCAATGGCGCGGATGGCAAGCCAATTCAAAATGATGGCAACCAACGGCAGACACACAGTCCATGAAGGAGAAAATGTCATAGACTCTTCTTTCAACATAAAAATAAAAGTGACCAATGTGGCATAATACCCGATCAACAAAATGGTGCTGAAAATAGTCAGACGGATTTGCAACATGCGTTTTTTGAACAAGAAGATAGTGCCGAAAGCAAGAACCGCAACAACCAGCAAAATCACAAACAAGGCCCATGGAGCATAATCTTTAGTACCATCCGCCATAGTAAGACACAGATTTGTTAAAGCGGAAACACTATAATCACTTCCTATGTATGAGCCTACGGGACTACACAGGCAAATAATAATCAAAATGGTAACAACAAGTAAATAAACAGATTGAATGCGTTGTATCATAGTCTCTTTAATTTTAATCATACAACCCGTCATTCTAAACGCAGTGAAAAACCTGAAAACACAAAGTGAATGGTTATCAGATTCCTCACTGCGTTCAGCATAACAGGGCTAATATAATGTGAGGTGCATCAAAATGTACCACAGATTACTCAGATTGATACAGTTTCCACACGAAACGACTCATGTTTCAAAATAGAACGATCCGTGTAACCTGCGGTAAAGACCTTTTGCACAGCCCCAAATGAAAAATCACTGTAGTTTCTCTTTTTCTTTAGCAGGATTACGGAAATAAACCTTGCCTTCTTCATATTCCTGAGCAGCGATCAATGTCGGTTTCGGAAGTTTTTCGTAATAACGTGAGATTTCGATCTGCTCTCTATTTTCAAAGACTTCTTCCAGGTTATCGTTGTATGAGGCAAACTCCTGCAATTTCTTTGAAAGATCATTCTTCATCTCAACACTAATCTGGTTGGCACGTTTGCCAATGATAGCAACAGTTTCATAAATGTTACCTGTGTCTGCACATAAATCCATCATGTCACGGGTAACAGTATTACTTGGAGCGTTTGTCTTTTTGTAATCCATAATTTCTTATTTAGTTTTATTCATTAAATTCTTTTACGTACTTATTGGCATCCTTGTAGATGCTCTCCACTTCTTTAGTATACTTGCTGTCGGGAAACTCGTTCTTGAAAGAATAATATTCATCTATCGTTTCACGCATACGCTCTTCTTTCTTTTCTTCCACGCTCGCTTTCGCCATATCATATTTGGCACGCAAGACCAGGATAGAAAGATCTTCGCGCATCTTGGTATAGGGATAGTCTTTCAAAGCATTCTGGGCGGTAACGATGCAAGACAAATAGTTGTTACCGGTAGTGCTATAAGTACTGTTTCCTGTATAAGAGCCCAAATCATAATACAATTTCGCAGCCAGATAGTCTTTCATCACCAGCTTGTCCTGCAAATCAAAAATCATTTGCTGTGCATCCTGCCGACGGCTACTGGTAGGGAAATATTCCATAAACATCTGCAACTCCTGAATAGCCTTATAGGTGCTCGACTGGTCCAAACGAGGTTCCGGAGTATCCAGGAACAATGCTTTTCCTGAAAAATATCTGGCCTGTTCCGTATAGACCCCACGCGGATAAGTATTATAATAAGTGGTGAAATAATGCGAAGCTGTGATGAAGTCACCCTGATTATAGTAGGTCATACCCAACATATAAAGTGATTCCTCAGCCTTATCCGTTCCCTTCATGATGGTAATCAATTCCTCCAGAATGGTGGCCGCCTTAGTATTCTGCCCTTTGCCAAAGTAACTTTTGGCCGCTTCGTACTTGTATTCGTAGTCCGTGCTTTTTAAAACTTTGTTATACTCTCCACAAGACGTTAGAACCGTACCGGAGACAAGAGCTATAATGATATATTTTTTCATCTTATTCAAATAATTGCGCAAATTTACGCCTTTCCACCGAATAATGCAATATTTCCATGTTTTTAAATGCTAAAAAGTCGACAAGAGTCTATTTTTTAGAGATGAATAGATAATATCTAAGGAAATAACTGTATTTTTACATCTCATTAAACCAAACATGCTATTATGAATTTTGAATTGATTTCCGAATACCAACCCACCGGCGACCAACCGGAAGCTATCGCCCAGCTGACCGAAGGGGTGCTGGAAGGAGTCCCCGCACAAACTTTATTGGGGGTCACCGGGTCCGGCAAGACTTTCACGATTGCAAATGTAATTAAAAACATCAATAAGCCCACCTTGATATTAAGCCATAACAAAACATTGGCAGCCCAGTTATACGGAGAGTTCAAGAGTTTCTTTCCCAATAATGCTGTGGAATACTATGTATCTTATTATGACTATTACCAGCCGGAAGCATACTTGCCGTCCAGCGACACCTATATAGAAAAGGATCTGGCCATTAATGAAGAGATTGACAAATTGCGGCTGGCTGCCACCTCTGCCCTGCTGTCGGGACGGAAGGACGTGGTGGTGGTGTCTTCCGTGTCCTGCATCTACGGTATGGGGAACCCGTCGGATTTCTATAATAACGTAATCGAGATAAAAAAAGGCAAACTGCTGGACAGGAATGTATTTTTACGCCGCTTGGTGGACAGCCTGTATGTGCGTAACGACATAGAACTGAACCGCGGAAACTTCCGCGTAAAAGGTGACACGGTAGACATTTACCTGGCATATAGCGACAATCTCCTCCGGGTTATGTTTTGGGACGATGAAATTGATGCCATTGAAGAGATAGACCCTATTTCGGGAATCCGTCTGGCAACTTTTGATGAATACAAAATTTATCCGGCCAATCTTTTTATGACCACCAAAGAGAGCCAGTTGAGAGCTATTCATCAGATTGAGGACGACTTGACGAAAGAGGTGGCCAAATTCGAGGAGGAAGGAAAAATGTATGAGGCGAAACGACTCTATGAGCGCGTGACATACGATATGGAGATGATTCGCGAACTGGGGCATTGTTCGGGCATAGAAAATTATTCCCGCTACTTTGACGGGCGTAATGCAGGTACCCGTCCTTACTGTCTGCTGGACTTCTTTCCGGATGATTTCCTGATTGTAATAGACGAAAGCCATGTCAGCGTACCGCAAATACGTGCCATGTATGGTGGTGACCGGGCCAGAAAAACCAATTTGGTGGAATATGGTTTCCGGATGGAGTCGGCTTTTGACAACCGTCCTCTAAAATTTGAAGAGTTCAAGGAACTGGCCAAACAAGTGATTTATGTCAGTGCCACACCTGCCGATTATGAATTGGTGGAAAGTGAAGGCATTATCGTTGAACAGGTTATCCGTCCTACCGGATTGCTGGACCCGGTAATTGAAGTACGCCCCAGTCTGAATCAGATTGACGACCTGATGGAAGAGATACAGCAACGCATCGAGAAAGAAGAACGTGTACTGGTGACCACGCTTACCAAACGCATGGCAGAAGAATTGACCGAATATCTGCTGCGCAATGACATCCGCTGCAACTACATCCACAGCGATGTGGACACTTTGGAACGCGTCAAGATTATGGATGAATTACGTCAGGGCGTTTATGATGTACTGGTGGGTGTGAATTTGCTTCGTGAAGGTCTGGACTTGCCCGAAGTGTCTTTGGTCGCCATTCTGGATGCAGACAAAGAAGGGTTCCTCCGCTCCCACCGTTCGCTGACCCAGACAGCAGGACGCGCCGCCCGCAATATCAATGGAAAAGTAATCATGTATGCAGACCGCATGACGGACAGCATGAAAAAAACGATAGACGAAACCAACCGCCGTCGTGAAAAACAGCTGGCATATAACGAAGAGCATGGAATCACCCCCAAACAGATACAGCGTGCGCGGAATGCTGCCTTGTTGGGCAACAACAGCAACGAAGTTACCGGAACCACTCAAGGCCCCAAGGCATACATCGAGCCATCTTCCGATACAACGGCTGCCGACCCGATTGTTCAGTATATGACCAAGCCACAGATGGAGAAAACGATAGAACGTACCCGGAAACTGATGCAGGAAGCTGCCAAGAAGCTGGAATTTATAGAAGCTGCACAATACAGGGATGAGCTGCTGAAACTGGAAGATATGATGAAAGAGAGGTGGGGATAGACTTGCCCCCTTGGCGGAAGAAGGCGCACTGCCTGTCGAGGAAAAGCCTGTTACCCGAAGAAATATCACGGATATGCCGGTGAGTTCCGGAATAAAGGCAGGGATGGAAAAGGAAAAGACAAGAAGGACAAACAGCAAAAAAGCAGGGAGTGTCCCCCTGCTTTTTTCAGAACCGTACCATTAATTCCATCACAAACTTGTCTTGTTCGGACTCTTTTGCCAAAGATAGTTTATCATAGAAATATTTCTCGTAATTAAGACGCAAATCCGCTTGAAAAGCCTTTCCAAAGCTTAATGTCACACCTCCAGTCACACGCTGGCGGGAATAATCGGTAATGTAAAGCTTACCATCCTCATCCGCATTACCGTTACTATGATCTCCCATACTGTCATAACGTCCTAGAAATGAAATTTTCCGGAACAGGCCTTTCTTGATAAACAAGTCGTAATTGACAAAGGCGTTGAAAGCATGTACATCATCAAATGAGTTTTTCGCATAAGTTTTATAAAGGTATTCGGCTTCTATATGCCAATTATCAAACTCGTAGTAAGTACCGATATCATACATATAAATGCTGATTTTATCGGGATGTATTTTCTGGGTACTCAAAGTCAAGTTATAATTTTTCCACGGCATCAATTGAAGCTTAACAGAATAATTCAACGTGTTGTGCCACTCTTTCTGATTGGTGAGTCCGGAGCCGTTGAACAGTCCGCCTTCCAGTTTCAACGGCAGTCCCTCCTTTAAAGAGAAAGCTCCGGTAGCACCCACATCACGCACATTCCCCACCTGTTTGGCTATGAACGAACGATTAGCAAAATATTGTTGGTGGGGAGATCGATGAGCGTCTATGGTGAAAGGCACACGCATCTGTCCTAGTGTGACATTCCATGTATCATTGGGAACAAAGCGGGCATATGCATCCAGCATCTTGATGCTTCCCTCATCGGACAAGTCTATTTCAGCCTTATAAGCAATTACCGGAAGAACCTTCCCGTCCAGACTGACACGGGCGTTACGTACCTGGAACCGTTGCATTCCGTTAGTGGTTTGAAGTTCATATTTACCGCGGATCGTTCCATGTACTTCCGGCAGATATTCTTTAGGAATAGTCAGCTGTGCGGAAGCAGTTGCAATACTCAGCATTGTAAAAGCAGACGCTACAAGTGTATTTCTCATTTTTATTAATGTGACTTTCTTTGTTTACGGCTGCAAAGATATAGGTTCGGTATATCTGTAATATTTCATCCATATTACAAATATGTTTCATTTGATATGGGGAAGACATTTTACAGCCACATTCCGTATTCTTCTCATCTGCTGTGAACGCAGTGAATATGGCCCCAAAAATATCGACGTACCGACAGAGTTATTCAATAATACGGGCAGTTTCCACCTTCTCCAGACGTGCACGGAGTTTTCCCATCATGGATTTACGTATCCGGAGCCTCATCAGGCAATCCATATCATATGATTGCTCCAAGATGGCAGGCTCGTCTTCTTTCACAATGCGCATGATATCATTCATAAAAGGATATTCAAAGGATACGGTGATTTCTTCATCCACTGTTCTTTCCACTATATCAGCAGCAGCTATTGCTTCGGCAGCGGCGGCCTTGTAAGCGACAATCAGTCCGCTGGTTCCCAATTTTATACCTCCAAAGTAACGGACCACTATAATAAGGATATCCGTCAGCTCATTGGAATTTATTTGCCCCAAAATAGGCTTTCCTGCAGTACCCGAAGGCTCTCCGTTATCATTTGCCCTGAAATCCTTCCTTTCATGCCCCAGCATATAAGCGTAACACACATGGCGGGCATCGTAATATTTCTTCTGATACGTGTCAAGATGCTGCTTTATTTCCTCTATGGTACGTACCGGAATGGCAATAGCTATAAATTTACTCCGTTTCTCCGTATATATGCCTTCGGCAATGTCTGTAATGGTTTTATAAGTATCTTCTTGTATCATGGGTTTCAGAAATCATAAATCTTTAATTATAACTCACAGAATCTGTCTGGCAATCCATGCACACGCCTCAGCATCAGCCAGCGCATGATGGTGATTCTCCAATTCAAAACCAAAAAAACCGGCCACCGTATGTAACTGGTGGTTTCTCAACCCTTTCAGCTTCCGGGAAGCCTGATAGGTACAATAAAAGTCATAATCAGGATAATCCATACAATAAGTACGGAACACGGCTTTCAAACACCCCTCATCAAAGGCTTTGTTATGCGCAACCAGCGGAAGCCCCTCTATTTTAGGGGCAACCTGCTTCCATACTTCCGAAAAAACAGGAGCATGGGCAGTATCTTCCTGTGTCAATCCATGAATACGGGTGTTCCAATACAAATAGTAATCCGGTTCGGGATGAACGAGGCTGTAGAACCGGTCGGCTATCTCACCATTTCTCACAATAACCACCCCTACACTACATATGCTGGTACGTTCATTATTTGCCGTCTCGAAGTCTATTGCTGCAAAATTATCCATACTTTTTTTCGTTACACAGACAAAGGTACGACAAAAAAGCGATATACAAAATTCTTTTTTCCGGTACAATTCCCTATCTTTGAAACCTCAGCAGCAAAATAGACCAATATCTATGACAATCAGCACTTGTGAAAGCTGAAAGATTAGACCATCTTTGCACTGTTTTTGTTTTTTAACTTAAACTAGATTTATAGTAAAATGAAAAAAATGAAATTCCCGACCCTGTTAATAGCAGCAGGGTTACTTTGTATCTCCGTTCACACAACGGCCCAACCTGGGCCCCGAAAAAAAGTGGGCGTTGTTCTCAGCGGCGGAGGAGCCAAAGGAATGGCACATATAGGTGCTTTGAAAGTTATAGAAGAAGCGGGTATCCCTATAGATTACGTGGTAGGGACCAGTATGGGCTCCATTATAGGCGGACTTTATTCCATCGGTTATACTCCCGAACAGATGGATAGCATGGTTCGCCGGCAGGATTGGTCCTTTCTGCTGAGTGACAAAATACCACGCAGCGAACAGAATATGGCGGAACGGGAGGCTTCCGAAAAATATGTATTTTCCCTGCCATTCGGTAAAAATGCCAAAACGCAAGCCGTAGGAGGATTGATAAAGGGACAGAACCTGGCAAACCTGTTCAGTGAGCTGACCGTAGGATATCATGATTCCATCGATTTCAACAAGTTACCTATTCCCTTCGCCTGTGTTTCCGAAAATATTGTAAATGGCAACGAGGTAAATTTTCACAAAGGTGTATTGGCTACGGCCATGCGGGCCAGTATGGCCATACCGGGAGTATTCACTCCGGTCCGGCTGGACAGTATGGTTCTAGTGGACGGAGGTGTGGTAAACAACTACCCTGTAAATGTAGCGCGTGCCATGGGGGCGGACATTATTATAGGAGTGGATGTTCAAAATGACTTGAAACCCGCCAACGAACTGAATAGCACCGGCAGTATCTTGGGGCAACTCATCAATTTAATGGGACTGGAACTTTATAAAAAGAATCTGAAAGAAACCGATACATATATAAAGGTGGATGTGGAGGGGTATTCTGCCGCCAGTTTCACCCCCAGTGCGGTAGACACACTGATTCGTCGGGGAGAAGAAGCGGCATTGGCACAAAAAAACTCCTTGATAAAGCTGAAGCAGGAACTGGGGCTGGACAGTACCTATATGCCGAAACCCCTTCCCAGCTATCCGTACTCCCCCAACCGCAAAGTGTATATAAAAGAAATCACCTTTGACGGATTGGACGAAAAAGACAAACGGTGGCTGTTGAAGCGCTGTGATTTGAAAGAAGACTCCGAAATAAGCCTTCGCCGCATAGAAGAAGCAACAGCCATACTATGCTCCAATCTGGAATATTCCAGCGCCACTTACAATCTGCCCGAAGCCCCCGGCGGAGGTTATAACCTGCATTTTCTTTTAAGCAAGAAATATGAGAATAAGCTGAACGTAGGAATCCGTTTTGATTCGGAAGAAACAGCCAGTCTGCTCATTAATGTCACCAGCAATTTCCGGGGAAAAGTACCCACTACGCTGTCACTGACAGGACGATTGGGCAAACGTTATGCCGCCCGCATAGATTATGGATTCGAACCGGCTCCATTGAAGAACATCGGACTGGCATATATGTTCCAGTACAATGATATAAACTTTTACCATCATGGAGATAAATCACATAACTCTACCTACCGCTATCATTTGGGAGAATTATCCTTTTCGGATGTTTGGTACAAAAACATACGCTTTGCCGTGGGGCTGAGGTATGAATTATATGACTACGACAAATTCCTATACCAGGAAGGGAACCAAGGTTTTGACGTAGGAACAGAACACTTCTTCAGCTATTTCGCACAAATGCATTACGAAACTTTCGACAAGGCATATTTCCCTACCAAAGGCATATCAGCACGAGCGTCCTATTCACTTTATACGGATAATTTCACCAAATATGACGACCACGCTCCTTTCTCTGCCATAAAAGGCTATTGCCAGGGAGTGATTCCCGTTACACGCAGATTCTCCATACTGCCTGCCATATACGGACGTTTTCTGATAGGGAAAGATATTCCTTACTCCAAACTCAATGCGATGGGGGGGGATGTGCAAGGACGTTTCCTGCAACAGCAACTACCATTTGTCGGGATAAACAATGTGGAATTAACAAAGAATGCGTTACTGATAGGAAGCATGAAATTCCGCCAACGGATGGGAAGTGTGCATTATCTGACGCTAACGGGCAATTATGCGCTGAGTGCAAGCAAGCTGAGGTACCTATTGGAACAGGATACCATGTTCGGCTGTGGTATAGGCTACGGTTTGGATAGTATGTTCGGACCCTTAGAGGCATCACTAAACTATGCAAACCGAGCCAATAAAGTGAGTATGTACGTCAATCTAGGATTTAAGTTTTGATTCCTCGTTGATAACCGCCATCATGCCTTCTATCTGAGCCAAGGCCATCATACGGCCATGAAACGAATAACCCGGGTTGTATCCTTTGCCGGCATCATCCAGCATCATGCGCCCATGATCCACACGCATCGGGACACCCGGACGTTCTTTCTCAAAAATACGGATCAACTCTATCACATGAGCACGCCCTCCCAAATGAGATGCTTCTATAAAATTCCCGTTGGGAAACGCATTGGTACTGCGCAAATGTACAAAATGAGTGCGGTGTGCAAACATACGTGCCAACAAAGGTACGTTGTTATGCAATCCGGCGCTGAGCGAACCGGCACAGAATGTCAGCCCGTTATGCGGGTTATCAACCGCATGGAGAAGCCAGTTGATATCTTCCTCACCGGTCACAATACGCGGCAAGCCCAATACCTGGAAAGGGGGATCGTCCGGATGGATGCACATATTTATACCGTACTCATCACACACCGGCATGACAGCCTGCAAGAAATAACGTAAGTTTTCACGCAGGGCATCACGGTCTATCCCATCATACAAAGACAAAAGACGGCGGAATATGGTTACCGGATACCGGTCTCCCTCCTTTATATTACCATTTACAAATCCCTGCGTCTTGACTATAATGGTATCGACCAATTCGTTTTTCTCGGCTTCGGTTATAGTCTTATCCAATTCACGCACCTGTTGTAATTCCAAATCGGTATAGTCTTTCTCCGCCCCTTCACGCTGAAGAATCATACAGTCAAAATAGGCGAACCGGATCTTGTCAAAGTACAAAGAACTGGTTCCGTCCTCCCAAGGATGTTCCAAATCGGTACGTATCCAATCAATGACAGGCATGAAGTTATAGCATACGGTCTTGATACCCGCTTTACCTAGGTTGGCAAGGCTTACTTTGTAGTTTTCTATCAATTGATCCCGTTCAGGACCGGCATATTTGATAGCTTCACTTACCGGCAGGCTTTCTACCACCGACCAGCGCAATTGATGAGATTCAATATAATCTTTTAAACTTTGGATAGCTTCCAAAGCCCAGATTTCACCGTTAGGTACATCATGAAGGGCGGTCACGATTCCTTCCACCCCGATTTGCCTAAGCATGGGAAGCGTTATCTTATCTTTCTTCCCAAACCATCTCCATGTCTTTTCCATTCGTATTATGTGTTTTAGTCTGTATGACAAAGTCTTTATTAATCCTCTTTGAGCCTTCTATTGATGTATAATCATGGCAGAACGTGCCGGTACCATAAGCTCATCACCTGAAACCTGTCCCAAGCCTTTCATGTTTATTTTACCATCCTTACAGATTACAGTGTATTTACCCGACGGAATGTCCAGCTTGACAGGCTCTGCACGGCTGTTCAAAGCCACGATGATATTTTTCCATGAGTCACCATTTGCATTGTCTTTCAAGATAAAGGCAACCACATTCGTATTTTCTACAGGTAAAAACTCCAATTGCCTACGTACCATATCGGCATCCCCCATACGAAAAGCGGGATGTGCTTTACGCATAGCTATTAAACCTTTCACATATTCGAACACATCTTTGTGTGCGGTCTTATTTTTCCAATCTATCGTATTAATACTGTCAGGACTATTATAAGAATTATGAACTCCTTTCTTGTCACGCATCATCTCATCCCCTGCAAATATAAACGGTACTCCTTGTGAAGTAAAGACAAATGTTTCCGCTAACTTCTGCAAAGCCGCCAGTTCCTCTACCGAAGCATCCGGCATGGTAGCTTTCAGACGGTCGGCAAGGCACATGTCATCGTGGCAACTTACATAACTTATCATCTGGGTAGGTTGTAAAGCCCAAGGTTTCTTACTATAATTCACAGAATCACTTATAACCTGCGGATGTTCGATGGCTCCCACAATTCCAAATTTGATACTCATTTCGTGTCCAGGCTCCCCTACTAGAAAAGCTCCTTTAGTATCATCATCCCAACCACCTCGCAATCCATCACGCATTTCATCTGAGAAAGCGGCGATACGGGGCATCTTTTCCACATTGGCTTTCATCGCCAGTCTGTCTGCCTCTAATTGAGGAGAACTGGCAGCCCATCCTTCACCATACATAAAAATAGACGGATCTATTTTATCAATAGCCGCACGTATCTCATTCATGGTTTCAATATCATGTATCCCCATCAAGTCAAAACGAAAGCCGTCTATGTGATATTCATTAATCCAATATAAAATAGATTCTATCATATATTTACGCATCATGGCGCGGTCGCTTGCCGTTTCATTTCCACATCCCGAACCATTTGCCCATTGCCCGTCCTTCGTCTGGCGATAGAAATAACCGGGAACCGTACGTTCGAAATTGCTTTCGTCTGTATTGAAGGTGTGATTATACACCACATCAAGCACCACTCTGATTCCCGCCTTATGTAAAGCTTGTACCATTTGTTTGAATTCCCTGATACGGACATCGGGTTTATAAGGATCTGTAGAATAAGAACCGTCAGGCACATTGTAATTTTGCGGATCATACCCCCAATTATATTGGGCCTTGTCCAGTTTTGTTTCATCCACCGAGGCATAATCATACGACGGCAATAAGTGCACGTGGGTAATTCCCAATTCTTTCAGATGGTCAATACCTGTCTTCTCGCCTGAAGAACTGGTAGTACCCTGCTCCGTCAAAGCCAGGAACTTGCCTTTATTTTGAATTCCGGAAACAGAATCCAAAGAGAAATCGCGATGATGCATCTCATAAACCGTAATATCAGCATAATTCTTCAAAGGAGGACGCACATCGTTCTCCCATCCTTCCGGATCTGTAGAACGAAGATCAAGCACAGCTGCCCGCTTACCATTTACCCCTACGGCTTTTGCCATAATTCCCGGAGTGTCTCCTAACCATTTCCCGTTTACCTTCACATTAAAGGTATAGAATTTACCCTTCAGGTCCTCTTTTATTGAAATATTCCAAGTACCATTCTCTCCCATCTCCATTGGAAAAGTATTAGAAGCTGAACCTTCATTACCCGATTCAAATAAAAGGACACGCACCTCTTCCGCTGTAGGAGCCCAAAGTGAAAACTTGGTTTCGGCAGGCGAGTACTCCATTTCAGTCAGCGCATCTTCACGGACAGGATATTCATCAAACGAATTATATTCTTTTTTCACAGACTGACAACTAATAGTAGTAGAAACAATTGATGCCCAAATAACATGTCTCACATTCATAATCTTATCTTTTTATTTTATCAGGATTCTTATTTATAAAATCTTTCCAGCCGGAATATTCTTTAGTCAATGTCGGTCTGCCCATTTGTAAATAATGACAATAAGCAGCCGCCAACCCATCTGTTGCATCCATAAAAGGCAGCATATCACTCTCCGGTATATGTAACATCCTTTTCAACATATCAGCGACCTGTTCCTTGCTGGCTTGCCCATTACCGGTTATCGCCATCTTTATCTTCAACGGCGCATATTCTGTTATAGGAATATCACGGCTCAAAGCAGCAGCCATAGCCACTCCCTGTGCCCTCCCTAATTTTAACATCGACTGCACATTTTTTCCAAAAAAAGGCGCCTCAATAGCTAACTCATCAGGTAAATAAGCTTCTATTATACCAACCACCCGTTCAAAAATACGGCGCAGTTTTAAATAATGGTCACCATATTTACGAAGATCAATGACCCCCATAGTCATTACCTGCGGTTTAGTACCTACTACTTTCAGCAGGCCATACCCCATTATGGTTGTTCCAGGATCTATACCCAGAATGATTTTCTCTTTTACCGGCTGAATCACTTAATCACCTCCATCAAAGTGGGAAAGCCAACCACCTTATCTTTAAATATCTTCATCATTTCCTCATTCAGATGCATCCCTTGCTGAGTATGCCAACGATGCAAGGCCGCTGTATCTTCCACCTCCCATTGCAATGAAAAACATTCTGAATCCTGCTCTTTGTGACTAAGGATGTGCGTAAGACGGGGATTTTGCAATATTCCCGTCTTTTCCACTTCGGGTATATAGCTTTCACTAAGCCAAATGACAAAATTACGCGCATCGTCAATGCCTGTTTGATAAGTTGTATTATAAATTAACATATCTATAGTCTTTAAATTAAAAAAGGCCTGCTTCGCAGACCTTCATTTTATCATTAAAAAAGTGGAGCATGCGAGACTCGAACTCGCCACCTTTAGACTGCCAGTCTAACGCTCTAGCCAGATGAGCTAATACCCCGAGAAATAATAACGATGCAAAGATACATAGAAAATCAATAATACAAAGCTTTTGGGAAAGTTTTTTTTCATGTGAACAAAAAATTTATTTGCCACTTTTACTCCAAAGAGTTACTGTTGCGTGAAATTGTTAACCAATAGCTGACCAAGTTTAATAGCATAACAAGCGGATAACCCCGATTTGTGACAAGTCGGAGCTATCTAAATCATAAGTTAAAAGTTATTATGAAAAATCATTGTTGTATCAATACTATACCCCATCGGCATAATAACAGTCACAATAGTTACACGAACACCAAAGGGATCCCCACAGAAAGCTTCATTGGGAATACGGTGTATTTAGCTATGAATAACAACTATATGTCAAGAATGGATAGGATCGGAAAAAAGTCATACTGAAGCATCTTAGTAAAAGAACAATCATCGTCCTATCAAGTGCTACCCGGCATTATCTATATCAGTCCGGCAAAAGCATGAAAGGAGAAATATACCGAATATCCTAGAAGAGAAAGAAATATTCATGTCCGCCAATAACAAATCCACCACAAATACAACCAAGGGTTGCTGCTATTAACGGCTACGTACCATTTCAATTACAGCACTGTATTTCACAACTCTATGATTGGCAAGGCAAAAAAAGATGTAAAAATTGCATTAAACCTCCCCTATCGGCTTGGACCAAACTTCCTCTTTCGTTTCTTTACACATTACGGAAATAGTTCCTCCAACAAAATCCTTCACATATCCTTTGCGTTCAGCCAACATATCTTCCGCCATTCTAATGGCCTTAGCCTTATCTTTCAATGAAAATCCTTTATTAGCAAAATCATTACCTTCTTTAAAATATATATCATAAGTTTCCATTGTATCACCTTTTTAAATTTGAGTGGCAAAGATAAAACCTACAATTATTATGCACAAGAGATTTCTTAATTATTTTTCGAATATCGTCAAGAAACAATTTAACTAAAAAAATTCCCGACTTATCACAAGCCGGGAATTCATGTAAAAGCACTATTATAAATATACTAACTATTGCAAAATTTTACCATCTTCACCTAAGAACAATGTCTGTTCATGAGCATCACTTGTCAACACATTAATTTTATAAATACGGCTTCCATCAATGCCATAGGCCATAAAAGCCTGCTTTATCATAGCACCTTCCAATGCAAGCCTGTCCATCACGGCTTCCGGCACATCATTCATATAGATTTCCGAGAAAACCAACTTCTTAGATTGTTGAGGCTTTTCCACTACCGGAACCTCTACCGGAGCCGCTTGAGCAAAAGAAACAGACACGCCTAAAGTCATCACTAATACCAATGTTACTAATACCTTTTTCATAATTACTTTATTTTTTATTTATTTTTACCGACAACAATAAAACAAGAAGCGCGCCACAAATCTGCTCATTTTAATATCTAACTAAAAATCAGCTACATACATATACATTTTTTCATTTCAGGAGTGTAGATTCCTGTTGACAACACCACAAAAGTGTGGAAAAAATCCACAAAATCAGGTTTTATACCGGCGAACAAAAAGTATAGCCAAGCTGTTTTATCAACCTCATCAAAACATTTAAATACCATGAAGAAGAGATGTTATTCTATATGTGTAATATTATGGGTACTGATCACCACCTTGTCTGCTACCTCTCCCACTACATTTCATATAGCACTGAAAAAGATATATCCACATGCCACGAACGTAAGCTGGAGCCAACAAGGGAATTATTATGTGGCCTCTTTTATCCAAAATGGTTTTGAAAAAGAAGTATGGATGAACGGTAATGCCCAATGGGTAATGACTAATACCGATTTACAAACTACAGATCAACTGACACCTAACGTATATAATGATTTTACATTGAGTCCATACGCCATGTGGACTGCCACCAATGTAAATCTCATAGAATTTCCTAAACGAACCACTCTGTACGTAATTACTGTTAACCTAAACAATTCGTCGGCCACCAAACAATTATTCTACACACTGAATGGCAGGTTATGGCAAACACGTGACGTCAGTTATATCAATCCTACATTATCCCCCGGAATCTTTGAATTCTAATACTATTATGACTGAACAAATAACATTTCCGGAAAAGGGACATATCAACAATTGGCAAACGATTATAAACTAGCATTTTAAAGTAAAATAATAAAAGAATCTACATTTTCAGGGCGTTAAATTAATGTAAAAAACTGTTTCATTTCCCATCCCCCTTACCTCATTTTACTACTTTTGCGCACACTCAGCCTATAAATGTGCAAAAGTTATCATGGAACTAGAACAGAGTTTTATTGCTCTTATCGAGCAAAGTATAAAAACAAATTGGTATTTAAACGCTCTTACAGACTATAAAGGCATCACATTACAATACAGAGATGTGGCCCGTAAAATAGAGAAAATACATATCTTGCTGGAAAATGCCGGCATTGAGAAGGGAGATAAAATAGCCATCTGCGGGCGTAATAGCGCTCATTGGACAGTAACTTACCTTGCCGTCATCACCTATGGTGCCGTAGTAGTACCTATCCTACATGAATTCAAAGCCGATCAGGTACACAATATTGTAAACCACTCTGAAGCCCGCCTGTTGTTCGTAGGCGATCAGATATGGGAGAACTTGAATGAAGCAGCCATGCCTCATTTGGAAGGTATCATAGAATTGAAAGATTTCGGTGTACCCGTATCCCGTTCGGAAAAACTGGCTTATGCCCGCGACCATCTGAATGAGATATTCGGGCACAAATTCCCTTGCAGATTTCGTCCCGATGATATTTCTTATGAAAAAGAAAAATCAGAAGACCTGGCCATCATTAATTACACTTCAGGTACTACCGGATATTCCAAAGGCGTAATGCTGCCTTATCGTAGCATACTCTCCAACGTGCTCTACTGTAAAGAAAAAATAGGTCTGAAAGCAGGTGACAGCGTCGTATCCATGTTACCTTTGGGACACGTATTCGGCATGACTTTCGATTTTCTTTACGGTTTCACAGCAGGCGCCCATCTATGGTTTCTTACCCGCATGCCATCGCCCAAAATCATAGCCGAATCATTTGCGGAAATCCGCCCGCGCGTCATAGCTTGCGTGCCACTGATTGTGGAAAAAATATTCAAGAAAAATATTCTTCCCAAGGTAGACAACAAATTAGGTAAACTGCTATTACATGTTCCCATCATCAGCGATAAGATAAAAGAACTTATCAAGCAGAAGGCGATGGAAGTTTTCGGCGGAAATTTCATCGAAATCATCATCGGAGGGGCTCCTTTCAATGCCGAAGTGGAAGCCTTTCTAAAAATGATAGATTTCCCATACACCATTGCATACGGAATGACTGAATGTGGTCCCATCATCTGCCATAGTCATTGGACAGAACTGAAACTGGCATCTTGCGGAAAAGTTGCCGCACGTATGGAAGCCAAGGTACTGTCTCCTAACCCATCAGCCATTGCGGGTGAACTGGTATGCCGTGGAGCCAACCTGATGTTGGGCTATTATAAGAACGAGGAAGCGACACGGCAAGTCATTGATACTGAAGGATGGTTGCATACAGGCGATATGGCGACAATAGACGAAGACGGAAATGTTTTTATCAAAGGACGTTGCAAAAACCTGTTACTCACTTCTTCCGGACAAAACATTTATCCGGAAGAAATAGAGTCCAAGCTAAACAATATGCCATACGTGTCAGAGTCACTGATTATTCTGCAACAAGACAAACTGGTGGCCCTAATCTATCCGGATTCCGATGATGCTTTTGCTCACGGCTTGAGCCAATCAGACCTTGTACGGGTAATGGAAGAAAACCGCCTTGAACTGAACAAACAATTACCGGCATTTTCCCAAATAGCCCGCTTCAAGCTATATCCTGAGGAATTTGAAAAAACAGCCAAGAAAAGTATCAAGCGCTTCTTGTACCAAGATATAAAAGAATAAATCAAAAAAAGCTCTCTTCATAATATGAAGATGTATCAAAAGTAAAATGGCGTATCATTTTGCCAGTAGGGGCAAGGTTCGCTCGCCCAAAAATGGTTTGCTTATGCATTTGGGCAGGCAAACCCTGCCCCTACAGTTGACAACATGATAACACAATCGGACTTTTAATCCCTCCGCCCCGTATGTATAAAGCCACACATACGGTATAACTACAAAAGTTCAGATAATTCGTTCTGCAAACGTCCTGCCACTTTTTCCATAGGCACTTCGCACCCCAATTCTTTCTGTAATGAAGTAACCCCTTTATCCATGAATCCGCAAGGATGGATATAACTGAAATAGCGCAAATCCGTATTTACATTCAGCGCCAATCCATGCATTGTCACAAAATGACTGCTTCTCACTCCTATTGCACAAATTTTCCGTTCCTGCGGAGTTCCCGCGGCCAGCCATACTCCGGTCGCTCCCTTCACTCGCCCGGCCTCAATGCCATAAGATGCGCAGACCCTGATCACCGCTTCTTCCAACACATGAATATATTCCTTCAACCCCAAATGATAATCCTCTAAATTCAAGATAGGATAACAAACCAATTGTCCGGGACCATGATAAGTAATATCCCCTCCTCGATCAATATGATAAAGGGTGGCACCAATCATCTTCAATTGTGCCTCTCCCAGCAGCATATTCGTTTCCTTTCCACTCTTGCCTAATGTATAGACATGCGGATGTTCTACAAAAATAATTCTATTCTCATACGTTTTTCCCACTTGTTTAGCTTCCACCATGGCATTAAACAACTTCGTCTGCCGTTTCCAAGCCTCAGAATAGGGAACTAATCCCCAATTTTCAATTTTCATGATACCTCCCAGTTTTAAATGTAAAATAGGATAGGGTTCGCCCGATGCGTCTTTTGCATCCCTGCCAATAACCCGAAATCCAAAATGGCCATAAAAGCCGGACGCTTTCTTATTTTGTTCGTTTACATCGACATAACGTACATGGCAATGCTCCAAAGCATAACGCATCAATTGTTTCCCTATTCCCGTACCTATGGCACGCGGATGAACAAAAAGCATTTCAAGCATAGTCCCATTAATACCCATGAATCCTTCTATACCAGCATTGTCACGAATCATGTAAAGCGGCATACTATGAAGATAAACACTCCATACCAGTGGCTTTAACTTCTGAATATATGCTTCAGGTATGAAATGATGGGTAGCACGCACCGAAGCTTCCCATAAACAGGTCAATTCATCAAAGTCATCGGGCGTAGGTTGAATTATTTGATACATATTACTTTTTTCCGCAAAGGTGGGATAATTATTGTATATTTGCAACCCCAATCAAAAGAAAGAATATGTTGCCGTACATCAATGATTTTCCAATAGAATTCCGCGACTATATCGCAAGTGAAATTATCCCACGATACGCTGGTTTTGACAAAGCACATCGTGTAGATCATGTATTGAAAGTTATAGCAGAAAGCCTCAATTTGTCTCAATATTATGATGTGAGCCGCATGATGGTGTATGTTATTGCCTCTTACCATGACCTGGGACTCTGTGAGGGACGGGAGTTCCACCATCTCATTTCAGGAAAAATACTATGGGCAGACCAGAAGTTAAGGCAATGGTTCCCTGAAGAGCATATTTTGATTATGAAAGAGGCTGTAGAAGATCACCGTGCATCCAACAAGCATGTTCCCCGTAGCATTTATGGCAAAATTGTAGCGGAGGCCGACCGCATTATTGATCCGGACATCACCTTGAGACGGACGGTACAATATGGTCTTTCCAACTATCCCGAACTGGACAAAGAAAAACAATACATACGTTTTCTGACACATTTGAAAGAAAAATATGCTGAAGGTGGTTATTTAAGATTATGGATACCTCAATCAGCCAATGCTGCACATCTGCAGGAGTTGAGGCAACTGATAGCCGATGAGGAAGAACTTCATAAAGTATTTGAAAAGATCTATTCACAGGAAACAGAAACGATACAGAATTTAGAAAATATCCCTATATTTGTCCGGAACAAAAAAAATAACAGTATATGAAAAAGCTGGTTCTATCCATTTCTATGTTTCTGATTGCCGCTACTACCTTTGCGCAGTCCGAAGTGGTAACAGATAGTATTCCGCCCATTTCATTGGATGGTTACAAGAATTTTAACGGATTTATGCTGGATATGGGTTCCATGATTATGGCCCCTCCCCCTCTGATAGCCCCGCAACTTTATTATCAGCCTTACAACAATAATGCAATTGCGAATTACAATGAAATATTCCGTCCCAATATGAATATCATTTATGACAGAGGGTCTTACAACCATGTATTTACCCCCATGTATCCGGGAATGGGAATCTATGGATTCGGAACAATGTCAATGCCTCCCACCTTACAAAGTGCAACCTTTAAACTGAAAAACGGATTACACATCACCACATACGGTGAATATGATGCCGACGGGAACAAAGTACGGAATCCAAGCGCATTGCCTTGGGAAAGAAATAATTTCAACGGAGCTTTCGAAATGAAATCGGAGAATGGGAACTTCGGAATACGAATAGAAGTACAAAGAGGAAGAAACAATCCTTTTTGAATTATAAACTAAAAGATAGAAAAATGAAAAGCAGCCATGCAAAACAAAATCTATGCACGGCTGCTTTTTTATTTATTTTTAATTCAATCACAACTTTCTCCAATTCAGGCTCAAGCTGTTCAACACTACACTGACAGAACTACATGCCATGGCAGCACTGGCAATCATCGGGTTAAGCAAGATACCATACAATGGGAACAGAATACCTGCCGCCACCGGAATGCCTATCAAATTATAGATAAACGCCCAGAAAAGATTCTGATGGATCAAACGTACAGTTTTATGGGAAAGTTTAAAAGCTTTGGGTAACAACAACAAATCCGAAGTCATTAACGTAACCATCGCTACATCCATGGCAATATCCGTACCTTTACCCATTGCAATACTTACATCGGCACGTGCCAACGCCTGTGAGTCATTAATGCCGTCACCTACCATAGTTACGACTCTTCCTTCAGCTTGTAATTCTTTAATAACATTCTCCTTATCGACCGGCAAAGCATCCGAAATAAAACGATTCGCATCAATTTCTCCGGCCACATTCTGTGCAGTAAGATGACCGTCACCAGTCAACAACACAATGTACTTTCCACTCTCCTTCAATTGTTTGACCGCTTGTCTGGAAGTATCTTTTATTTTGTCACTAATGGCTATAACCGCCAGCAATGTATTTCCCTCGCCAAAATAAACCAGACTCTTGCCACTCTTCTCATAATCCTCCACCATCCCTTTCAACAAGTCGGAAATTCCCGCTCCAAAATCTTTCAGTAACCGATGGCTTCCTGCCCAAAAAGTTTTATTTCCACGGGTCACCACAATCCCCCGTCCTGTCCGACTCTCAAAAGAATCAATGAGCACCGGCTTCTCACCTTCCTTTTTCAAAGCCTCGACAATAGCCAAAGCCAACGGATGTTCCGATTTCAATTCAGCAGCATACAGAATTCCCTTATGCTCGTTCTGCCATCCGGCATCATGCAACCATCCGGTCACCACAGGGCGCCCCTCAGTTACAGTACCCGTTTTATCAAGTACCACTGTATCCACTTTCCGCATCTGCTCCAAGGCTACCGCATCCTTTATCAAAATATGTGATTCGGCCCCTCTACCAATTCCTACCATCAATGCAGTGGGAGTAGCAAGTCCCAAAGCACACGGACAGGCAATAACCAAAACAGACACTGCTGAAAGCATAGCATAAGAAAAGTCATCCGCTCCACCTGCCACTATCCAAACAAGGAAAGTAAAAACAGCCACAGCAAGGACAACAGGAACAAAAACCGCCGTCACTTTATCCACAATACGCTGGACCGGAGCTTTAGACCCCTGTGCTTCCTGCACCATGCGGATAATCTGTGCCAACACCGTATTTTTCCCCACCTTTTGAGCAGTCATAGTAAATGCACCGTTCTGATTGATAGTGCCGGCCAGCACCTTATCACCCTGTTTTTTCTCTACAGGAATAGGTTCACCGCTTATCATGCTCTCATCTATAAAGGTGTTTCCTCCGACAATGACTCCATCCACCGGAATTTGCTCACCGGGACGGACACTCACCTTATCGCCAACCTGAAGTTCGGCTATCAAGATATCCTCTTCCCTGCCGTCTTTCACCACACGGGCCGTCCGAGGCTGTAATCCCATCAGTTTACGAATAGCTGTGGAAGTTTTTCCTTTTGCTTTCTCTTCCATCAGCTTGCCAACCAATACGAAAGCTATTATAACAGTGGCAGCTTCATAATATACATGAGGTTCCAATCCGCGGCTGTACCAAAATTCGGGATAGAACGTATTAAACAAACTGAACAAAAATGCGATGGAGGTGCTAAGTGCCACCAATGTATCCATATTACTGGTACGCTGAAGCGTCTGTTTCCAGGCATTCATATAGAAAGAACGCCCCGAATATAAAATAACAGGAAGTGAAAGCAACAGCATCCACCAGTTTACTCCCGGAACATTCATCAGAAACATCCCCAAAACAGCTACCGGTAAAGCAAAAATCCAAGCAACGATAGTCTTCCGCTTCAACTGTCCGTAATAAGATTGCTCTGCTTCCTCCTGCTCCTGCACAGAGTTATCCTCATCTATTATCAAATCAAAACCTATTTTCATCACAGCCTCTTTCAGTTGTTGCGGAGACACAATATCCGGATTATAAGTCACCGCCAAAGTAGCCGCCGCCAAATTGACCGATGCATTTTCCACGCCTTCTTGCTTCCTTACAATCTTCTCCACGTTGCCGGCACATGCCGCACAATGCATTCCCGTAACGGGATATAGTTTTTTTGTCATATCGCTCATATTCATTTCTTTACTTATTTATTATAGCTTATCAACGGACAAATTTAGCAAAAAGTTCATGCAATCTTGTTGCAAACAGATAAATATATTTTCGCTTTTTAGATGGACATTTCACGAAGTTATTCTATATTTGTGGAGAAAGTTAGGATAAGTAATCCATGCAAATAAACAAAAAGTTATGAAAAAAAGAAATCTCGTATTGTCTGTTATGACAACTTGCCTTGTATCCTGCTTTTTATTATCGGGATGTAACGGACAAAAACAAATTGATAGTGAAACTGTAAAGACTGTAAAAGTGGAAGAACAAGCCCATTTACAAGATGACACAGTCTCTCCCGCCTGTAAGATTACTATTGATTATAGTTATTTAGCAGAATCTGATGCTGCGGATAGCATAGCACAACGCATCAACCGTACCATACAAGCCCACGTTTTGGGAAAAGAATATATCCGGATGAATCCGGAAGTTGCTGTAGATTCTTTTAAAAATACCTACATTAACAACTACCGCAAAGATGTGAACGAGTTCTATCAGGAAGATATAAAAAATGGAACTCCCAAAGACGAACTTCCCACATGGTACAATTATGAATACGGACTGACCACCCATTTCAGCGAAGGCAAAGAAGGCATTCTGAATTTCATTGCAGAAACTTTTGAATATACAGGCGGGGCACATCCCAACTCATGGAACAAATGGATGAACTTCGAAAAGAATACCGGCAAACTGCTTGCTTTGAAAGATGTATTTATGGCAGGATCGGAAAAACCGATGAGCGACATGTTGCTGGAAAAACTGATAACAGAGATGGCTACCCGTCTGGAAGACAGCTCCATCACCTCACTGGAAGGACTTCAGAATGCAGGCATCTTGAATTCTACCAATATGTACGTACCCGACAATTTCTTGTTAGAAAAGGAAAAAGTATCTTTCCTGTATAACAAATACGATATCGCTCCCTATGCTGTAGGAGTCATCACCCTTTCTTTGCCCTACACATCGGTAGAAAAATATATGATACATTAAATAACGATTTTAAGTATAGAATGGAATTAATACTGAAATATTTCCCTAACCTCAGCGAACAGCAGAAAACACAGTTTGCCGCATTGTATGATTTATATACGGATTGGAATAGCAAAATCAATGTAATCTCACGCAAGGATATCACTAATCTGTACGAACATCATGTATTGCACTCGCTAGGCATAGCCAAAGTGATAAACTTCACCCCTGATACCCAAATTATGGACTTGGGCACAGGGGGCGGTTTCCCGGGTATCCCTTTGGCCATCTTATTCCCTGAAGTCCAATTCCATCTGGTGGACAGTATCGGAAAGAAAGTGAAAGTAGCTACAGAAATAGCCAATGCTATCGGACTGAAGAATGTCACTTTCCGTCATTGCCGCGCCGAAGAAGAAAAAAGGAAATTCGACTTCGTGGTAAGTCGTGCTGTCATGCCTTTGGGCGATCTAATAAAAATTATCCGTAAAAACATCAGACAAGAACAGCATAACGCCCTGCCCAACGGGCTGATTTGTCTGAAAGGCGGAGAGTTGGAACAAGAAACAATGCCCGTGAAGCACAAAACAATGCTTTATGATCTGAAAAATGAATTCACGGAAGATTTTTTTAAAACCAAGAAAGTGGTTTATGTAACCATCAGCGGTTTATAATTATAGATAAAAAAAACATGAAAATAAAGAAATTTGAATTCAATATGTTTCCGGTAAACTGCTACGTGCTATCGGACGAAACAAAGGAAGCCGTCATTATTGATGCCGGTTGCTTTTATGAAGAAGAAAAGCAAGCCTTAAAAAGATATATTGACAGCAATAGCCTGACAGTGAAACATTTGTTGAATACGCACCTCCATCTGGACCATATTTTCGGCAACCCATTCCTGTTGCAAGAATACGGGCTAAAAGCCGAAGCAAATCAAGCGGATGAATTTTGGCTGGAACAAGCACCGGCACAATCACGTATGTTTGGTTTCCAATTGCCCGAAGCACCCGTGCCATTAGGAAAATATATCTTTGATGGAGATATCATTACTTTCGGCAATACCCAACTGGAAGCTATCCATGTACCGGGTCATTCGCCGGGAAGCATTGTTTTTTACTGCAAAGAAGCCCACTGTATCTTCAGCGGTGATGTATTGTTCCAAGGAAGTATAGGACGTGCAGACCTTACAGGAGGTAACTTCGACGAACTTCGCGAGCATATATGCAGTCGTTTGTTTGTACTCCCCCCCGACACGGTAGTCTATCCCGGTCATGGAGACCCGACCACTGTGGGAGCAGAAAAAGCGAACAACCCTTTTTTCCGATAAGATAAAACTTAAAATTCAACTTATATACTACTACCATGAAAACAGATTTATTAGCAGACCGACATATCGGTATACAGGAAGAAGACCTTCCCGTTATGTTGGAAAAGATTGGCGTAAAGAGCCTTGATGAACTGATTAACAAAACAATTCCGTCCAAAATCCGTTTGAAAGAACCTCTGCCACTGGCTGCTCCCATGACGGAACGGGAGTTTGCAGAGCATATTACCGAACTAGCTTCACAAAACAAGATTTATACCTCTTATATAGGTATGGGTTGGTATGACAGTATTACTCCGGCGGTCATTCAACGCAATGTATTCGAGAATCCTGTGTGGTACACCTCGTACACTCCTTATCAAACCGAAGTTTCACAAGGACGTTTGGAAGCACTGATGAACTTCCAGACTGTCATATCCGACCTCACAGCCATGCCATTGGCAAACTGCTCATTGCTGGATGAATCTACCGCCGCTGCCGAAGCCGCCACCATGATGTATGGACTTCGCACCCGCGACCAACAAAAAAGCGGAGCCAACGTATTGTTTGTGGATGAAGAGATTTTCCCACAGAACCTGGCAGTCATCCAGACCCGCGCCCTTCCTCAAGGCATGAAGATCCAAGTAGGAAATTACAAGGAATTGGTATTTACTCCGGAAATCTTTGCCTGCATCCTTCAATACCCCAATGCCAGCGGTAGCGTGGAAGACTATCGTGAGTTTGTGGAAAAGGCACATGCCGCCCATTGTAAAGTAGCCGTGGATGCTGACATCATGAGTTTGGCATTGTTAGTTCCTCCCGGCGAATGGGGAGCAGACATCGTATTCGGAAGTACCCAGCGCCTGGGTATCCCCTTGTTCTACGGAGGTCCGTCCGCAGCCTACTTCGCTACACGTGACGAATATAAACGCAATATGCCGGGACGTATCATCGGCTGGTCTAAAGACAAATATGGCAAACTGGCCTACCGTATGGCTTTACAGACCCGTGAGCAACATATTAAACGCGAAAAAGCAACTTCCAACATCTGCACCGCACAGGCATTACTGGCTACAATGGCCGGCTTCTATGCCGTTTATCATGGGCAGGAAGGTATCAAAAATATAGCAAAACGCATTCATAGCATTACCACCTGGTTGAACAAAGCCCTAACCCGCTTGGGATATGTACAGCATAATGAATTATTCTTTGACACCCTGCGTTTCAGTCTGCCCGACCATGTTTCGGCTCAGAAGCTGCGTACCATCGCATTGAGTAAAGAAGTAAACCTCCGTTACTATGATAATGGCGATGTAGGTTTCAGCATTGATGAAACCACCGACCTGAAAGATGTAAACCTGTTACTTTCCATCTTCTCCATTGCTGCCGAAGAAACCGTTCAAGAAGTGACAGACATTCCCGAAGCATCCTCACTGAATCGTGAACTACGCCGCCGTACTTCCTTCCTCACCCATGAGGTATTCAACAAGTATCATACTGAAACCGAAATGATGCGTTATATCAAACGTTTGGAACGTAAAGATATCTCATTGGCACATTCCATGATTTCATTGGGTTCTTGTACCATGAAACTGAATGCCGCTTCGGAAATGCTCCCACTCAGCAACTTAGGCTGGATGGCTATACACCCGTTAGCACCTGATGATCAAACAAAAGGCTATCAGACATTAATTAATAACTTAAGCGAGCAGTTGAAGGTTATTACCGGATTTGCAGGAGTCACTTTGCAACCTAATTCAGGTGCAGCAGGAGAGTATACAGGACTGCGTATCATCCGCGCTTATCTGGAAAGTATCGGACAGGGACACCGCAACAAGATATTAATTCCGGCATCAGCCCACGGTACGAATCCGGCTTCAGCCATTCAATGCGGATATACCACGGTGACTTGCGCCTGTGACGATAAAGGTAATGTAGACGTAGAAGATTTACGTGCAAAAGCAGAAGCCAACAAGGATGATCTGGCTGCATTAATGATTACCTATCCGTCCACTCATGGTATCTTTGAACCGGAAATTGCAGAAATTTGTAAAATTATTCATAAATGCGGAGCACAGGTTTACATGGATGGTGCAAATATGAATGCACAGGTAGGTCTGACCAATCCGGGTACCATCGGGGCTGATGTATGCCATTTGAATCTGCATAAGACTTTTGCCAGCCCTCACGGTGGTGGCGGTCCCGGTGTAGGTCCCGTTTGTGTAGCCGAACATCTGGTTCCGTTTCTTCCGGGACATCAAGTTTGGGGTAACAGTGCCAATCAGGTTTCTTCAGCTCCATACGGTAGCGCAGGAATCCTGCCTATTACTTACGGTTATATTTGCATGATGGGCGCCGAAGGTCTGACCAATGCCACCAAGACTGCTATTCTGAGCGCCAATTATCTGGCAGCTTGCTTCAAGGATACCTACGGCATTGTATATACCGGTGCTACGGGCTTTGTGGGCCATGAAATGATTTTAGATTGCCGCTATCTGCATGACGAAACCGGTATCAGCGAAAATGACATCGCCAAGCGTCTGATGGATTATGGCTATCATGCGCCCACCCTTTCCTTCCCGGTTCATGGAACATTGATGATTGAACCGACTGAAAGTGAAAGTTTATGGGAACTGGATAATTTCGTCACTGTGATGCAAACCATCTGGCAGGAAATTCAAGAAGTGAAGAATGGCAGTGCCGATAAAGAAGATAATGTATTGGTCAACGCCCCGCATCCTGAATATGAAGTGGTGGCCAATGAATGGAATCACAGCTACAGCCGAGAGAAAGCCGCTTATCCTATCGAATCGGTACGTGATAACAAATTCTGGATCAATGTAGCCCGGGTAGATAATACATTAGGTGACCGCAAACTGTTGCCTACCCGTTATGGTAAGTTTGAATAAAAAAGCATTGTACTAAGAAGAAGAGAGGATCAAAATTCAGTTTTTGAAAATATGAATTTATAATTTGAAATTTGAACATCCTAAAAAACTAAAGAAAGGGTCGTATCATTACTCAAGACAGAGCTTGATACGACCCTTTTAAGTTTATAATTACTATCTGTAACTTTTCGGAACTGTCATTTTAGTTTTAACACACCTCCTCCCTCTTTTCAGGAACTATCCTTTTACTTTATCCACAGTAGGAGCAACTTGAGTTCCATAGCAGTCCGAACACATAATATCAGTATCCTAATTCATAAGGCTGTTCTACAGCCGGAACCCCATCGGACATCCATCCAGGCATTGCTTCTTTTTTCAGATAATGATTAAAGAACTGGAACATACGTTTTTGAAAATCTATTTTGTTGGCAATCTTTGTCGGCCAATGCGGTTCGCCTGTATAGTTCAGCATCCAGCAAGGCTTTCCAAGACGTTTCATTGCCACAAAATATTCTATTCCCTGATACCAGGGCACATGTCCGTCAGCGTCATTATGCATGATTAAAACAGGTGTTTGTACCTTGTCCATCGTGAACAGAGCAGAGTTTTCCAAGTAACGCAACGGAGTACTCCAAGGCGTACCGCCCAGACGACTCTGAGTATGTTCATACTGGAACGAGCGTGCCAGCCCCGATCCCCAACGGATACCTCCGTAGGCACTGAACATATTGACCACCGGAGCACCTGACTCAATAGCCGCAAACAAATCAGTACGTGTAGCCAGATAAGCCACTTGATAACCGCCCCAACTATGTCCCTGCGCCCCTATGGCTTTCTCGTCAATATAACCTTTGCCTATCAGCATGGCAACCCCCGGCATCAGACAGTTATAGCAACTCTCACCCGGATAACCGTCTACATAACGTATGTCCGGATTGAACACAATATACCCGTTACTGTTATAAAGATGATAATCAATGGTAGACCGATGGGGTTCCGGCATCCGGTAATTAAACAGAGTTTCCGAATTTCGCTCATAGAAACTCACAATCATCGGGTATTTCTTGGCCGGATCAAAATCGGCAGGCTTGTACACCACCCCTTCCAACTTACGGCCATCTAAAGATATCCACGAAACCAGTTCGGCAGTTCCCCACAAATAGTCTTTCTGTTGGTCAATGCCATGAGTCAGCCGAATAGATTTCTTGAAATCGAGTGTAGCATAATGAAGGTCAGGATATTGCTCAAAACTTTCCATCGTATAGATTACATGGTCTGTATTTTTCGCCTTAGAAATACTGCGTAACATATAGTTACCCGCCATCAATTCTTTGGGAGAAGCAGCGGTGGAAAGACGAGCCTTGTAATACCCGTTCCCTTTGGTCACTTCGTTAAAGCCTTTCAACAACTGTGGCTTGTTCAGGTCAATCACACGCTCCTCCTTATCCAGTTTTACCAAACGATATGAAATCCGGTTCTTACGTCCATTCATCGTCAGATTGACAGGTTCCTTCATGGCATCCGGATCGAATTTCCAAATATCATAACGGTCATAAATTAAAAGGGACTCATCCCGTTCCGTCCATCCGGCAGTTCCATGTGCGTTCGGATAGTCAGGTACATCATTCTCTTCATCCCATGCGAGGAAAGAAGCGGGGGTAGTCAACTGATTTTTTTTCCCGTCTGCCATAGAAAGAGTATACCAACAACTGTCTGTTTCAGCATACCAATACGCATACTTGCCTTGTGGTGAAAGACGGTATCTGCCATAATCCGCCGATGCCAGTAATTTACGGCTGCCATCTTCCAAAGACACTGTGTAATAATCACTGCGTGTCCGCCCTTCCCACATGGAGGACAATGAATAAGGACGCGAAGTGGAAAGCAATGCCAACGGGGCATCTCCTTCATCTCCCAGCAAAATCTGAGACAGCTCCTCATCTGCCAGCTGACAAATACGACCACCATTTATATGATAAACCGCTTGATAGCTTCTTTTCAGCTCTTTCTCCTTATTATAATCCTGTACAGTATATTGCACCGGCTCGTCCCAACTCCACACCTGCACATTGGGACGGTTCTCCGCCAATTGCAACGTATCCTTTTGTCTAGGCTCAGGCGATGTGCCAAAAAACAACCGGGAAGCACTCTTCGAAAATTGTAATTTCCCATGCTCGCTGATTACCCATCCTTTCGGAAAAGCCCGATTGCCACGTGCCGCAACTTCTGTTGCCGGTGCTCCCTGCTGTGACAGCCACAAGCTCATGGCTTTATAACAAGAATCTTTCTGTGCACAATATAAGAAAGCCAAGTTTGCTCCATCTTCATCAAAAGTGACCTGTTTAAACACCCCGTCACCTTCTTTTATCAGCGTCTTCACACCTGTTTCCGTATTCAGAAGATACAATCCCGGCTTTTCCTCTGCTTTATCACCTGCGGTAATATAATAAAGCATTCCGCTTTTCTCCGCAAAGTTGAAAGCTTTCACAGCAGGAGCCTCATACCGGGTACTGAGGTTTGCATTCAACGGTTGGACATACAAAGTCGAGTCTTTCCTTCCCTTCTGAAAAGCAACCCAGTCCGCCTTCTCTGCCAGCCTGAATGTTTTCAGTGAATCAATCACTTCCCTGCCGCCCGAAAGCGAATAAATTACCAATGCATCCATCGGCATCTTTTCTTTCTTCGTTTTCTTTATTTTCAGAGAATCCACTATCATCTTGCCGGGTTTCTGCGACACAACCAAATAGTCGGAAGAAGCCGAGAAAAGAAAACGGTCCGCCCGCGGAAAAGTGGCAAGTTCCTTCCCTTGTGCATCATACAAATTCACCACAGCATCTCCTTCCCAAGGTTCCATCTTGCATGCCACCCACTTTCCATTATCAGAAATAGCTTGCCCGCTGATACGCTGCCAGGCAACTAAATTGTCTACTGTGAGACTTTTCGAGGCTGTCTGCGCCATCACAGGCGACAGATTCCCTATGCATAGGACAAGAGCCAGATACTTTACATGTTTCATATCCATTTTATCGTTACTGATTAGTTCGATTTTTATAAAGGCTTATCTTTCTCATATTCCGTTTTATCTTCGGCCGCAACCAGATTTAATTCCCTGCCGCTCTCTCCATACGAAACCGCATGACGTACTGCAAAATTTTCCAAGAACAAATGGTTCAGCGTAAACAATGCCCCATTCAGGTGCTCATTTCTGACAGAAGGTTTTGTATTCCTACTACGAATCCGAGACATGCATTTACAACGCTGTCCGGGAGTCAAGACACCCGCCATCCATCCACTTTTTAAATAATGCAAATATATAAAAAACGGATAAAAGTCTGATTCTAAACAATAATTTTGTACTTTTACTGTCGCATATAATCCATATACATTCAACACCAAACAATAAAAGCTATGACAGCAAGAAACAAAGTTCTAACCATCATGGGTATCATTATACTTATCGGGATTATCTCAATAGGATTCTTTGTATTTCCAATCGGAATTTCCATGTGCGCCATTACAGGCTTATGCTATGGCTGCAAATATAAAGACAAGTTGTTTATCAGATGGTCATCTGTAGGATTGGTAACAGGTATCGGACTTTCCATTTACACCTGGTGTTTAATCTCGTCAATGTAAAACAGCATAAGTTCAGTAAAAAAAAGAGGGGTTACGACAACCCCTCTATTTCACCATTCACGATATCAATATGCAATGCCTGCGGTTCCTTCGGCAATCCCGGCATACGCATTATTTCTCCGGCAATGACTACCAGCATCTCAGCTCCGGCATTCATCACAATATCTTGTACATGGAATTCAAAATTGTCTACCGCACCGTAAATTTTGGGGTCGGTAGAGAATGAATACTGCGTCTTGGCAATGCAGATAGGGAAATTTCCATATCCCAATTCTACAATATGCTTCAGTTTCTTACGGGCAGCGGCACTATACGTAATAATGCTGGCACCGTATAAATTACAAGCCACCTTCGATATTTTAGTTTCTACACTATCCTCATCATCATAGGCATATTGCAAAGGCTCGGAAGGTTGTTCCTCAATGGTTTTCACAACCAGTTCCGCCAATTCTACTGCCCCTTCGCCACCATCAGTAAAGGCGTTGTTCACTGCAAAGCCCACACCTTTCTTCTCGCAATGGGTACGGATATAATCCACTTCTTCCTCCGAATCATCCCCATAACGGTTAAACGCAACGACAACTGTCTGACCGAAATATCTCAAATTACGCAAATGCTTATCCATATTGGCCACACCCTGCTTCAAAGCTTCCAGATTGGGTTCCTTTATCTTATCCTGTGATACGCCGCCATGCATTTTCAATGCACGGGCAGTCACCACCAAGACGGTCAGTTTAGGTGTGATACCTGCTTTACGGCACTTGATATCATAGAACTTCTCCGCTCCCAGGTCAGCCCCGAATCCGGCTTCGGTAATAGTATAATCACTAAAAGTCATTGCCATCTTGGTTGCCAGAATAGAGTTGCAACCGTGAGCGATATTGGCAAACGGTCCCCCATGAACAAAGGCAGCAGTATGTTCCGTAGTTTGTACCAGATTAGGAGAAAGAGCATCTTTCAAAAGAACTGTAATGGCTCCGGCAACTCCTAAATCTTTTACAGTAAAAGGCTTGTTGTCATACGTAAAACCTAATAAAATATTTTCAATGCGACGACGCAGGTCCTTTTCATCCTTAGCCAGACACAGAATAGCCATAATTTCAGATGCAGGAGTAATATCAAAACCTGACTCCTGGGTAATTCCGTTGGTCTTCGGTCCTAGTCCTGTAACAATATAACGGAGGGAACGGTCGTTCACATCCAACACACGACGCCACAGCACTTCCTTCAATCCGAAACCATTATCACGATTCTGATAAAGGTAATTGTCCAACAAGGCCGAAATCATATTGTGAGCGGAAGTGATGGCATGAAAATCACCTGTAAAATGAAGATTAATCTTATCCATCGGCAAAACTTGGGCATATCCTCCTCCGGCAGCTCCCCCTTTCATTCCGAAACAAGGACCTAGCGACGGCTCGCGCAAGGCAACAATTGTTTTCTTTCCTATTTTATTCAGTCCCAAAGCCAATCCGATGGAAACAGTGGTCTTACCAATACCGGCTTTGGTAGGAGTGATGGCAGTAACTAGAATAAGGTTACTCTGCTGCACCTTTTCTTCGTTTATCTGACTTTCATCCACTTTGGCAATATAGCGCCCGTAATTACTGATGTGCTCTACAGGAATACCGGTTTCCCGAGCCACTTGTTTAATTTTGACCAGCTCAATGCTGCGTGCTATTTCAATGTCCGTTTTCATCTTTTTACTAAATTTAGGCGGCAAAGGTAATATATTTCCTTAACTTTGTTTTGGTTTCAAACAACAAAATAATATAAGGAGTAAGCAAATGAACAATTTTGTATTTTACAGCCCTACCGAGTTTGTATTTGGCAAGGATACAGAAATCCAAACCGGTACTCTTGCTAAAAAGTATAACGCCCGGAAGGCAATGATTGTTTACGGTGGAGGCTCTATTATTCGCAACGGATTACTGCAACGCATAGAAGATTCTCTGCAACAGGCAGGAGTGGATTATGTAAAATTAGGAGGCGTACAACCTAATCCTACTGACCCGAAAGTTTACGAAGGCATTGAACTGGCGCGCAAAGAAGGCGTGGACTTTATGCTTCCCGTAGGGGGAGGCTCTGTCATTGACACTGCAAAAGCCATTGCGGCAGGAGTGCCCTACGAAGGTGATTTTTGGGATTTCTATATAGGAAAAGCCAAAGTGAAGAAGGCCTTAAAAGTGGGTGTGGTACTTACTATTCCCGCTGCCGGCAGCGAAGGTTCGGGCAATACGGTGATTACCAAACTGGAAGGTCTGCAAAAACTAAGTTTGCGTGTACCGGAATTACTACGGCCTGTTTTTGCTGTGATGAATCCGGAACTGACCTATACTCTCCCCCCCTACCAGACAGCTTGTGGCATTGCCGATATGATGGTACACATTATGGAACGTTATTTTACCAACACTCCCGATGTAGAAATCAGTGACCGGCTGTGTGAAGGGACTTTGATGGCTATCATCAAAGAAGCATATAAAGTGAAGCAGAACCCGAACGATTACGAAGCACGCGCCAATATCATGTGGTGTGGGACAATTGCCCATAACGGTACTTGCGGAGTAGGTTGTGAGGAAGACTGGGCATCACATTTTCTGGAACATGAAATCAGTGCTGTATATAATGTGACACATGGAGCAGGACTAGCAGTAATCGTACCTGCATGGATGACATTCATGGCAGAACATAACCCGAAAAAGATTGCCCGGTTTGCAAACCGCGTTTTCGGAGTTCCCGAGAATGAGGATTTGGAAGAAATGGCACTTGCCGGCATATCACGATTGAAGCATTTTTTCAGATACATGGGCCTGCCGGTCAATTTCAAAGAATTGGGTATAGAACATCCTGATATTGAACTGCTAGTGAAAAAACTGCATGAAAACAAAGGTGAATTAGTAGGTAATTATGTAAAACTGAACAAAGAATATAGTAAAGAGATATTCGAACTAGCCTGCAAATAACCCGCACAGCCCAACTGTTCTAAAATATAGGCATCCGGTTTATCTGCCTTTATTTCATTCAGAACCGTAAAGCTCCTAAAGTACTCTATTTTCCAGGCGCGCCGGCACGAACTACGTTATTCGTGCCAGCCGCATCTGAGAAATATAGCACCATTAAGCGACAGACACTTCATGCAACGACTTCCCTCTTACCCATTTATACTCCAACATTTACCACCTTTTACTTCACTATTTATATGCTTTTTAGCATAAAACGCTAGGTTTTTCCAACCATTTAAAGTAACTTCGCCGGACTTTTTTGGAGAAAAAACAATGTATATATTCCGATCAATTCACGAAATAATAAATACGATTTTTGTAGCTAAAGGGCTATTGGTAGAGATGTTTGAGAAGAGAAAAGTACTTAGTTTTCGATACTCGGACGCACTAGCCCTATTGAAAGAGGATGAAAACCGTTTAAAGATACTCATCGAAAAGGAAATCATACACCAAAACGGAAACTTTGTGGAACTGGATGCCCGATTCCTTGATTTCTTCGAACTGCTGCTGGAAGCGAACGAGGAAATCAACACGGCTACCGTAGAGGAAAACATAGAGTACCTGCACGAACTGATGGACTACTACCTGAAAGAAAAGATCCAGTCGCGCAAGGAAAGTTATGTACGCAATATCAAGATTACCTTTCAGAAACTGGCACGTGTAACGATACGGAACATTATCAACCTTCAACACAATATTGATAATGCTTTCAAACACGAGCCCACATACCAGATAAAAATAGCCAAACTGCAAAATCTGGACAAGAAACGAATCAACATCCAGCGGTTGATAGACTCTACCGAACATCTGATTCTGCATGAAGAACGGGATTTCTTCCGCCAGGCCACTGACGAAGAGCTGACCCGCATCCTGCTCGAACTGCGGCAGGAACTGCAACTATCAGCTCACAGTCTGATTCGTGCCCAGCAGGATATCATCAATTACCTGAACCAAATAAAGAATCAGGTGATACTGGTAGAAAAAATACGAAAAGTAAAATATCTGCAAGATCAGTTCGAGTTACGTGCCCGGAGTAATCTGTCCGAAATAATGGAACGGGAACGCTCCCTCCTGTTGGAAGGCAATACACAAGCATCGTTCAAACTGTCCCCCAGCTATCTGGCCAGTGACGAAGTGCGTCCCATCATTCTGAAAGTTATCAGCAATCAGAAGTATCGTGAAATTGTACGGAAAAATGAAGCCGGAGCTTTCAGTGAAGAAGACTTGGAAGCACAGGCCATGTACGAAGAAGTGATTAATCTGGACGAAGTGGTAACCGCCTTTGTGCAGTCGGGGGCAGAAGCCCGCTGGAAAGGAGAGCCGGTCAGCGACCTTTTTTCCTTTCTGTTGCAATATCATTTCCATCGCGAAGTGGATGAAAAGGAACGTACCACGTTCTTCTGTCAGATTGTCTCACTTTACGAGAGCCAACTGGAAATCCGGAACGAGTTCGGACTCCACAATCAATATGAATATGCTAAAATATACCCACTCTGAGAATTATGGATTTAAATATACAAATACCCGATAATACCGCATCCATCTTTGAATACCTGCAAAAAGGACTGTTCATCAGTTCCAACAGCACCAGCGAAGAAGTACGCGATATGTATAATGAAATAGATGAGAACTACGAATCTCTCTATCAGTATTTCTCACAAATAAACTATACACTGGAACGGGGAAACGAATATTTCTTCTTCTCCCGTATAGAACCTAAAGCCACACTGGAGCAAAAAATCATGCGTGCCTATTACTGGATAGATGTGCTCGATTTTTTCAAAACCTACGATGAAACATTCGGTCCCGGATTCCGCTTCCAGCCCGAACAGATATTGGTGGAAACCAACATCAACATGCTGCTCCAAAACAAACTGGACGGTATGCGGAAACACTTCTCGGACAAGGACATCCGCAAGGAAGTGCTGGAAAACATGATACGCCAGCTCACCAAAGACTCGTTCCTGGAACAGGAAAATGAGAAAACCAATACGTATAAAGTGATGAGCGCCTGGCATTATCTGGAAAGACTGATTGAAAGTATCAACATTTACGACGAAACCGAAGATGAGAAACCTGAGTAGAATTATCTTTATCAATAGTGCGAATATCCCTTATTCGGACGATATCTATCTGGACGGAAACGTTCACTTCATCGGTACGCAGGGAGTGGGAAAAAGTACCCTTCTGCGTGCTATCCTTTTCTTTTACAATGCCGACACGCAACGACTGGGCATTTCGGTGGAAAAGCAGAATTACACGGATTACTATTTTCCCTACTCCAATTCGTATATCGTTTACGAAGTGGCAACAGAGAACGGCGCGTTCTGTATTCTGAGTTTCAAATCGATGAACCGTGTATGTTACCGCTTCATCCACTCTCCTTACCGCAAAGAATTCTTTATAGACAAGAATCGGGTGGCCTATAGCGAGAGCGACCGCGTGCGTGCCGTGCTGGACCAATATGGCATAGAATATTCACGTATCATCTATACCTACGACGAGTATCGGAACATTCTGTATGGAAACAGTACAAGTCCTGAGTTCAGCCGGTACTCGCTGATGGAGAGCAAGCAATACCAGAATATTCCGCGCACTATACAGAACGTGTTGCTGAATTCGAAACTGGATGCTGAATTTATCAAGAAAACAATCATTTCTTCTCTGAACGAAGATGAAACGGCCATCGACCTGAACAGTTACAAGGAGCATCTGAAAAACTTTGAAACCCGTCTGAAGGATATCGAAGAATTTCAGAAACGGGAAACCCGGAAACAGGCTCGGGAAATCACACTGTTATCCCAACAAACGTCCAAACTGCAAGGCGGACTGGTGCAGAATTGCCGTGAACTGGTTGCCGCTTTCCGCAAAGCCGAAAGTATCCTTCCCCAATGGAAAGAGAAACAAGACCGCACGGATGCCGACAAAGGAAAACTGATACGCCGGAAACAGGAGCTTCAGGATGAATCGCGCAAACGCAGCGACAAGTTACAGGAAGCGCTGGCAGTGCTGAACAACGAACTGCAAAAGGCATTAGGCAAAGAAAAGGACTATCAGAACAAGAACATAGAAGAGATTATAGAACGCTCTTCCAAAAAAGAGGAATGGAAGAACCGGCAGGTGGGATTGCTGGAAGAACAACGCATCCTTACCTCACAATATATGGAAATATCCACCAAGTATAAATCGCTGATTCAGGCCTTGGACGAGCAATGGAACAAGATTCATGAAGCGAAAATCAAACAACTGGATACATTAAACAATGCATACAACGAGCGTCTGGAAGAGGCCCGCAAAGAATACCAGCGGTTCACTGATTCCCTTTACCAGGAGTTCGAAAGCCTGTCACAGCAACTCCATCCGCTGAAAGCCGAGAAACTGGGCGAACTGAACGCTATAGATTACCAGATAAAATTATGCAGAAAGGAGGTTTTCTTTGAGGAAGAGCAACAGGAATTGAAAACACGTATCCAAAACTATGCCAACTTTCATACGGAACGGAAAAACCGTATCGCCCAAGCGCAGCTCATCATCAAGGAACTGACCATGACTTGGGAAGAGGAACAGCAGAAACAGTTGAAAGAAAAAGACCTGACCTTGCAAAAACTGCAACAGGAGATGCTGCAACTCCGTCCCCGCATAGACGAATTACAAGCTTTTCTGAACAACAGCAAAGACACCTTGCAAGGCTGGCTGAAAGAAAACAAAAAGGGATGGGAAGAGAATATCGGCAAACTGTGTGATGAGAGCATCTTATGGCAACGGGGGCTTTTTCCGCAAATTACCATTGAGGGGGGAAACTCATTCTATGGCATTTCCATCAATTTAGACAGCATCCACCGCCCCATCAAATCCATAGACGATTATATCGTCGAGAAAGAAAACGGTGAAAAACGTCTGGAAGAAATCACTGCTGCCATGCAACGCCAGCAAACTGAAAGGGAGGAGTTGCAGGAACAGTTGAAACGCAAATACCAACCGCAGATAAAGGAACAAAAAGCCATTATCAGCCAAATAGAGTATGAACTGGAACAATTGGAACGCCAATACCAGCAGGATATGCTCGACTTGGAAGAGTGGAAGAAGAAAGCCAATGAGGAACGGAATGCCAAAATAAACCGATTGGAAAACGAACAGCGCAAACGGGTTGCCGAACTGGACGGTATAAACAGCAAGCTAAAAAACCTGAACAAAGAAAAGACAGAGAAACTGGATAGCCTGAAACAGGAATGGAACAAGCAACAACAGGCTCTTGCCGCCGAAAAAAAGACACAAGCGGAAGTTATCGGGAAGGAAGAAAAAGAAGAGCAACGCAGAATTTCCTCCATCAAAACCGAATATGAAGCGGATATGCAGAAAGAGCTTCACTCGCAGGGAGCAGATACCGAACGTCTGCAAGACATTGCCAACCAACTGGTCCAGCTGGAAAAAGAGCTTTCTTTCATTAAGGAGAATGCGACACTGGTCATCGAATACCAAAAAGACAAACGGGATTTGATAGACCGTATTCCCGGATGGCAACGGGAGCACGATGAACAAAAACGTCTGCTCCAATTGGAACGGGAAACGCTGAGAGTGGAAACATCCTCCCTACAAGAAAAAATAGACCTTCTGAACAAAGAATGGGAAGAAGCGGAAGAAAATGTAAGGGAACTGCAAAAGAACCTGGAGGCTTACAGCAAGATTCCGGCATACGACTGGTATAAACCGCATCAGGATATATTCCGTTCCGAAAACACGCAAACCATGCAGACCACCAAGACCTGTATGGAACTGATTGACGAACTGACCCGCCAGGCCAACCAATTCACGCAGGTGCAAAGCAAGCTCCGTAAAGAAGTGAACCTTTTCACCGGACATTTTGATGAGGACAACACCTTCAAGTTCCGCGTAAAATTCAACGAGGATTGGGAATATGTACGCTTTGCCGACGAACTGCACGACTTTGTGGAAGAACACCGCATAGACGAGTACATCCGCCGCATCAACAACGAGCATTGGGATACCTTCAAACGTATCAGTATGGACACCTCCATGCTGACTTCATCGGAAGATGATATTCAAGATGTGATCCGTGAAATCAATAAAGGTTTCGCCACCTGCAATTTTGTGGGAGTCATCCAGCGCATTGAAATGAAAGTGGAAGAGAGCAGCAACCGCGTAGTGAATATTCTGCGTGAGATACAGAAATATTACCATGATTACGGCTATGACCTCTCACCGGAAACCAACCTGTTCTCCTCTGCCAAGGAGCAATTGGTGAAAGAAGAGGCTATCACTTTGCTGCGTACCTTTATCAAGGAAATACATGCTTACCGCTATGACAGTATCCGCCTGTATGATTCCTTCGAGTTGCGTTTCCGCATTGTGGAGAACGGCAATGACACCGGATTTATCGAGAAGATAGCCAATGTGGGGTCGGAAGGAACCGACATTCTGGTAAAAGCGATGATAAACATCATGTTGCTGAATGTGTTCAAGGAAGGAGCATCCCGCAAATTCAAAGATTTCAAGTTACACTGCATGATGGATGAAATAGGCAAACTACATCCCAACAACATCAGCGGTATCCTGAAATTCGCCAATGACCGGAACATCATTCTTATCAACGGTTCTCCCACCGAACTGAACCGCGATGCGTATAAGCACGTTTACCTGCTTACCAAAGGAACACAGAACAAGACCCGCATCGCACGGTTAATCTCAGATAAACAGCTATAAAAGCCAGTAATAACAAACTGTATATTTCTATATTATAATGCACAATCTCTCAAAAAAAGATTGTGCATTATTCTTTTTCCGTGAACATTCTCCTTACATGTACCTGCTACGGTTGGGACGGAGAGCTTGTGAAAGTTCCTCCACCTTTTTTCCACAAAGAAAAGAGCGGCTTCCATTCCTGCAATATTCATATCAGAGTAACCCAAACAACCGGACAAAGAACAAATTTACATCCACTTTTCTCCATACAAAGGGAATAACATTAAACATATTTGTGTAATTTCGCCCGGTAATAAAACTACAAACCAATACGCGCTATGATATTTAACCGGACTGAAAAGGAAGAAAAAGCCTATCTCATGGATATTATTGCTTTATTAGCTGCCAATATCGAACAGATGGATAAGGCCATTGAAGATAAATCCAAAGACGTAATGGAGCACAAACTCTACTTGTGGGAAAATCTGTCCGAACTGGACCGAGCCGAGAAAAGTGCGGTCCGGCAGATAGTCACCCAACAAGTAGCAGCCAGCGAGTCCTTGGCCGAGAAAAAGAAACGTTATCGCAAAATGATGGCCATCCCCTATTTCGGTCGCATCGACTTTCAAGAAAAAGGGCAACCCGAAGTCCTGCCATTATATATAGGTATACACTCATTTTTCAATCCTCCCACCAATGAAAATCTGATACACGACTGGCGTGCCCCCATCTCCAGCATGTTCTATGATTATGAATTAGGAGAAGCACATTTCGACGCCCCCTCGGGAGAAGTGAAAGGTAACATCCGTCTGAAACGCCAGTATCGCATCCGTGACGGAAAAATGGAATTCATGCTGGAAAGTTCACTGAATATTCAAGATGACATCCTTCAGAAGGAATTGAGTGGAAACTCCGATGACCGGATGAAGAATATAGTCGCCACCATCCAACGGGAACAGAATAAAATTATCCGTAATGATACATCGAACACCCTGATTATCCAAGGAGTAGCCGGTTCAGGAAAAACATCCATCGCCTTGCACCGCGTAGCCTATCTGCTATATCGGCACAAAGGGGAAATCACGTCCAATGATATCCTGATCATTTCCCCCAATAAAGTATTTGCCGATTACATCTCGAACGTACTTCCCGAATTGGGAGAAGAAAAAATTGAAGAATGCGGCTTTGAGGAATTAATGCTCAAAATACTGGACAACAAATATAAAATACAAACCTTCTTTGACCAGGTGGCCGAAATACTGGACAAAGAGGAAGAAGATTTTATAGAACGTATCCGATTCAAATCCACCACCGAGTTTATCCAGCAGATGGATAAATACATTCTATATTTGGAACAAAACGCATTTCGGCCAACCGACCTGAAAGCAGGGCGTATCCCTATCCCTGCCGAGTACCTGAAAGAACGTTTCGCGGCATGGCACCGCCTGCCCATGCGCAGCCGTTTCCAACCAATGGCAGAAGAAATTGCCCGCGAACTGACTTTCACCTATCACCAAGAACCGATGGGGAAAATACAGATACGGCAGTTGGGTAATGAACTGAAAAAGATGTTCAACAATAAAGACCTCGACTTATACAAGGGATTTTATGACTGGCTGGGAAAACCGGAAATGTTCAAGCAGGGTAAAAACCGAAAATTGGAATATGCGGATGTAGCTCCATTACTTTATTTGAAACTGGCCCTGGAAGATAATAAAACCATGTATGGCATCAAGCATCTGCTGGTAGACGAAATGCAGGACTATACTCCGATACAATACAAAGTTCTGGCTAAATTATTCCCTTGCCGGAAAACAATATTGGGAGATGCAAAGCAATCAGTAAATCCATACAGTTCCACCACCTGCGAACAGATCCAACGTGTACTGGTCGGCTCGGAAGTGATGAAGCTTTGTAAAAGTTATCGCTCCACGTATGAAATCACAGAGTTTGCCCAACGCATTGCCAAAAACGAGGAACTGGAAGCTATAGAGCGTCATGGAGAGGAACCGGCAGTCGCCTTGCTGCCTACTGAAAAGAAAGAGATAGAATGGATAGAAAACCTCATCACCTCTTTCCTGAAAGGAGCTGATGTATCCATGGGTATAATATGCAAAACCGTAAAACAAGCGGACAAGTTGTATGCAGCCATCAATCATTTGTCTGATAAGATCTGTTTGCTGACAGAAGAAAGTGTAGCTTTTGTCAATGGGGTGGTCATTACTACAGCCCACATGGCAAAAGGGCTGGAGTTTGACGAAGTGATTGTTCCATTTGTAACTGATAAAGACTATAGAACAGAAATAGACCGCAGCATGTTATATGTAGCCTGCACCCGTGCCATGCATAAACTTTATATTTCCGCATCGGGTAATATAAGTACATTTCTATCATAAGCATTGACAAAACATCATCCATTGCAGGAATGGAATGAAATCCATCCCTACAGTGGATGAGCAAGTCTGCAAAAGGGTATTCCTCCGTAAGGAATGCGTAGCCTTGTAATCTGATTCATCCTTAAAAGTTCTTACCCATATCTCTAAACCTTTCCCGCCGTAGGGTTAAAGGTTTTCTTTCTGTTTGTTTTATCTCCGCAAGCCTTGGGAGATAGAATACATCCGTATAAAAAGGCTTGATCAAGGAAGAGAAAAGGCTTATGTAACAGCGACGGATGCGATATGTTGTTATTACAAGCCGTTTCCAATGTACGAATCATAAAGACAAAATCTTTTTTTCCCTCTCCAAATCATTTTCATTCAGTTGGGGAGACGGAACCATGCAGGTACGGATACAATCTCCCTCCTGACAAGTATAGTCATAATACTTCTTTTGTAATTCTGTCAACTTATCGAGTGGAACCAGCTCCCCTTTCAGTTCCAGGAATTCCTCCATGTCTGTACTGTCTCCTTGCTTTACAAACAAGATACGGCGCGCTATCGGATTCCTGTTGTAATCCAGACTAAGATACAAACCTTTAAGGAACGGCGGAAAATCATACATCGGCAATTGCAGATAAATACTGAACAAAGCCATTTGCGGTGACTCACGCTCATTAAAGAAAATATACCCGTTCTGATGATTATTGAATAATCCCACTCCCCGATGCGTTGTATTATAGGCACTCATGTGAGTCACCTTCACATACGTATTGTCTTCGGAAGCCTCTATCAGATAGGGTTCCACTTTAAGGCATTGGCACGAAGAAGAAAGACTATAGCTCAGATAACTTCCGCTATAATTATAAACTTCCTGCACGGAACGTTGCATCTCGGCAGTCATCATCTCCATAAAAGGATTGGTCTTTGCCTCACCATGGGCAGGTTCCAAACTGAAAAGCAACTCTTTGGTACTTGCCAAATTGCCCAACAGACGTTTTTTTGACACATTATTGACCTGCGCCAAAGCCAAATCTAATGAATCTTCTTCAGAGTGTCCTTGTTTCAATGAGGTTACATAAGTGGGCAGAACGCTGGAATAAAGAGCAGACAAGACACTGGGAGCCATATCTACATAATCTGCTATCTCCTTCATTTTCAAACCATTGTTACGGAGATATTCTATTCTTCGGTATATTTCTATCAAATCATTCATTGTTCTCTTCTTCTTTATTGAACTTGCAAAATACAAGTTTTTATATGAACATACAATGACATATACATTACATTAATATTACATCATACAACAGGTGGAATATGAAAAATATTAATCATAAAGATTCATTTTTTCTCTCTCGGAAGGCCCCTACTTTTGCTTCCGGAAACAGCAATCCAAGGACACGAGGAATGAGGTTCCTACAAAGAAAAGAAACAAAACAATTAGTCAATATCAATTAGTATAATGGAAGCAAAAAGCGAAACAAACAAACAGATATCCAGTTTCCTGTTTATCCTGTGGGCAGGAGGGGCGGCACTACTGTCATACTCACTGGTATATGCCCTGCGCAAACCTTTTACAGCTGCCACCTTTGACGGAATGGATTTCTTCGGGATGGACTATAAAGTAGCCACTACCATCATGCAGATTTTCGGCTACCTTATTTCAAAGTTCTTTGCCATCAAGATTGTTTCAGAATTGAAACGCGAGGACCGGTTGAAGTTCATGGTATGCTCCGTAGCCCTTGCAGAACTCGCTTTAGTCTTCTTCGGATTACTCCCCCAACCCTTTAATGTGTTTGCCCTATTCTTCAACGGACTGGCATTGGGATGCATGTGGGGAGTCATCTTCAGTTTCATAGAAGGACGCAAAGTTACCGATATATTGGCCAGCTTGCTGGGGGTAAGTATGGCGGTGAGCTCAGGAATGGCTAAATCTATGGGATTGTTTGTAGTCAATACATTTGGTGTCACAGAATTCTGGATGCCCGCCCTGATAGGTGGTTTAGCCTTCCCGCTCCTTATCCTCATGGGGTGGTCGCTCAACAAGTTGCCACAACCCACAGATGAAGACCGCGCCCTCCGTTCGGAACGTGTCACCTTGAACGGAGAGCAACGCAGACAACTGTTCAAAAGTTATATGCCCTTGCTGATCATGCTGTTCTTCGCCAATCTGTTTATCACTATTTTACGTGATATAAAAGAAGATTTTCTGGTCAATATCATTGATGTCAGCACTATTTCTTCCTGGTTGTTCGCACAAGTGGACGGTATGGTGACGCTGATTATTTTGGGAATCTTTGCCATGATGTCGTTAATAAACAGCAACTACAGAGTATTGCAGGTGCTTCTGGCTATGGTTATTGGTGGAGCGGGCACAATCAGCTATCTGGCTTTTAATTATGATGCATTGCAACTGCCTACCCTTTACTGGCTGTTCCTCCAAAGTCTGAGCCTGTACATCGTTTATCTTAGTTTCCAGACTCTGTTCTTCGAGCGCTTCATAGCCTGCTTCAAGATTAAAGGAAATGTGGGATTCTTCATTGCCACCATCGACTTTATCGGATATACAGGAACTGTCTGTGTACTGCTGTTCAAGGAATTTTGCAGCCCGGATATCAATTGGATGGAGTTCTATAACCAGTTCTCGGGATGGGTAGGCATTGTGTGCAGCATTGCATTCATCGGTTCGGCCATCTATCTGATGCAACGGTATAAATTGGAAAGACAGCTGAGAAAAGAAGAAAAAAATAAAAAGATCATCGTTTCACCGATGGCGTTAACCAACTTAAAGGAAACAGCAGAAAACATCTGTAACCCATAACATAAAAATAAAAGTATAACCAAATAAACAACAAACAAGAAGATGAAGAAAATTGAGTGTGTTATTATGGACTGGGCCGGAACGGCTGTAGACTATGGATGCTTCGCTCCGGTAGCCGCTTTCCTGAAAGCTTTTGCCGAGAAAGGACTGACAGTGACAATGGAAGAAGCACGAGGCCCCATGGGTATGACCAAAATAGACCATATCCGTGAATTATTCAAGTTACCAAGTGTGACGGAGCAATTCAAACAAAACTATAACCGCAACTGGACTGAGAAAGATGTGGTATCCATATACAAAGAATTCGAAAAACACTTGTTCGCCTCCCTGGAAGAATATACGACTCCTATTCCCGGTGTAATCGAAGTAATCGAGAAACTGAAAAGGGACGGCATCAAGATAGGTTCCACCACCGGATATACTACTGCCATGATGGACATTGTGCTGCCCGGTGCCGCCGCCCATGGCTATATCACAGACAACTGTGTGACTTCCAACAATCTTCCGGCAGGACGTCCGCAACCCTACATGATTTACCAGAACATGATTGATCTGGCCATACCTTCCGTTCAAAGCGTAATAAAATACGGGGATACGATAGCCGATATCAAAGAAGGTGTGAATGCCGGTGTATGGACTGTCGGTGTGATTCTGGGCAGCAACGAAATGGGACTCACCCAAGAGGAAACCGGAAAACTGCCTGCAGAAGAGTTGAACAGACGCATGGCAGCAGTCAGAAAACGTATGTATATGGCAGGTGCGCATTATGTAGTAAACACCATTGCCGAACTTCCCGAAATTATTGAAATTATTAACCATAAAATGAATTAAACGATTATGAGACCATACTTACTTTTAACCCCCGGCCCTTTAACCACTTCTGAAAGCGTAAAAACAGCCATGATGACCGACTGGTGCACATGGGATGAAGACTACAATGTTCACATCGTAGAGGAAATACGTAAAGGATTGGTACAACTGGCTACACGAAAAACAGATGAGTACACCAGCATCCTGATGCAGGGAAGCGGTACTTATTGCGTAGAGGCGACCTTGGGAAGTGTGATTACGCCCAAACACAAATTATTGATTCTGAGCAACGGTGCATACGGAGACCGCATGGGAAACATTGCAGAATATCATGGAATGAACTATGATATGCTGGCCTTTGATGAAACAGAACAAGTATCTGTGGAGTATGTGGATGATTATCTGGCACACAATGCAGAAATCACGCATGTGGCAGTGGTACATTGCGAAACTACAACCGGTATCCTGAACCCGTTAAAGGAAATAGCCCACATGGTAAAGATGCATGGTAAAAAGCTGATAGTGGATGCTATGAGCAGCTTTGGCGGCGTGCCGTTGGATGTAGAGGAATTAGGCATCGACTTTATGATCAGCAGTGCCAACAAATGTATTCAGGGAGTTCCCGGCTTTGGTTTCATCATTGCACGTAAATCCGAATTACAATATTGTAAAGGAGTATCAAAGAGTCTTTCTCTGGACATCTACGACCAATGGGATGCGATGGAGAAAGGACATGGAAAATGGCGCTTCACCTCGCCTACACATGTAGTGCGTGCCTTTAAACAAGCCATGGACGAACTGGCAGCCGAAGGCGGTGTGGAAGCCCGGCATGCACGCTACTGCCGTAATCACGACGTACTGGTAGAAGGTATGCGGTCACTGGGATTCAAGACCTTACTGAAAGATGAAGTCCAATCCCCTGTCATCACTTCCTTCCTTTATCCTGACAAGGAGTTCGATTTCAAGGAATTCTATCATCAGTTGAAGGAAAAAGGATTCGTCATCTATCCGGGAAAGATTTCCCAAGCAGATACTTTCCGCATCGGAAACATCGGTGATGTGTTCCCCGAAGATTTCAGCAGATTGATTGAAGCTATCAAGACCGTCGCAAAATAAAAAATAAATCTAGCTTTATGGCTCGGGCGCAGTGATTGCGCCCGAATTTGTTTCTACCCTTCTTCCGTTACAAGATCATCTGGAACCGGAGCTGCACGACACTGAAATTCTTATCACTAATCTCCTTTATATGCTTTCCCGGCATCACCCAGCTATAAGCCAGCTTCATCCCTATATGCTTATTCATGTAATAATTCACGCCCAATGAAAAATCCTTTTGAGCCCCTCCCCACACACCGGCTTCCTCATTATTCATATCAAGTATATTAAATCTTCCACACAGCTCCAATGCCCGCCCCACAGGTCTGCCCGGACAAGCCAATGCTTCATCATACCCATATTGCCTGCCTGTCAACAACCAGGAGCATTGCACATATCCGCCATGTCCTGTATAATTTGTGAAATTCTGTTCACGCTTCACCATAGTCCGTATATACTCCCCTTGCAAAAAGAACCTCTGATGAGCGATCATTAATTCCACCCCTTGTTTCAACTGGTACTTTGCATGATCTACCTTGGCGTAAATAAGATTCCGGTTATCAATAGTGCTCACCCCCGGAGATTTATAAATAAACGTATTCTCGTCTTCATCTCCCGGCAATGCGCTATCCGGAGTACGATACACCACCGCCGCACCTATGTGTAACAATTTTCCCTCTTCGTTTACAGGACGATACACCAAACGACCGTCTATGGCATATCCTTGTGAGATGTTTTTCACATTACCCAGGTCACTGTCTGTAAAGAAGCCTCCGGAAGCATAATAATGTTTTCCATTGTAGGTATAAGAGGTTCCCATCCGTCTGCCATTGGTCAAAGCCAGCACGATTCCCGGTGACTGGTGAAACCGAAGATCGTACGTACTGCATAGCATGTCCAAGGTGAAAGGTTCATAAAATTGTCCCACCTGAATAATATGCTTGCCCGAAGTATAAGCAGCAAAGGCATCCTTTATGGAAACCTTATTTCCTACATACCCCACCTCCATTTTCATACTCCAATTCTGATAGGTCGCTTTCACCCCCAACCGCAAGTCATTAAACTCCGTACCGTTACCAAACTGGTTGTCATTCTTTAAATAAACACCACCATCCATAAGCATCCGTCCGGTCAGTCTACACTTCAAATCCCCGGCAACCGGGTGTTGCGCGCGGGCAACTAAAGCAGCAGAGGGGAATAACAGGCACATCAATGCTTTAACATAAGTCATTCTTCCCATTGTATTCTTTTGTTTTTTACTTTATAACAAATGTAAGAGGAATGACCTATACTAAAAATGAATAACCATTAATTTGATGATGAAGTTATTACACGCAGAAAGCAAGTAATATTCATTTCATATTTATGTAACAGAATTGTAACTTACATTTCCCAATAACGTTCACAAAGATTCAAGTATTCCATCTCAGGCTTGTTGCCGAACACCAATCCGAAGAAAGAGGTCTTCCTCCGCTTAATCACTTTTACCTGTTCCATTAAATCGCGGGATAAAGGCGGCATCTCGAAATCTGAGATCAATACGATATCCGATTCACGGAAATCATTTCCGTTGATGATATGCGCAGCTTCCCGAAGAGCCGGCTCTATATCCGTTCCACCGTCAAAACGTTTATTCAGAAACTCCGCCAACCTGGGCATATCCCGCCCCAAATCTTCAATCAACAACGATACAGCCTCATCCGAGAAATTGATGACATAACATTTCCGATGGGTTTTCTCCGTCAGTTGCGCTATAGCCAGAATAGCCGATTTGGACAAGATCTCTCTGTTTCCCTGCATGGAGCCGGAAGTATCCACACAGATAATATAGGGTCCTTGCCCCGAAACCTTATGCTTGTCATCCTTTACTGGTTCCGTTTCCTTTGACTGGTAATCGAACAGTTGCAATCTCTTTTCGGCATATCGTTCCATAAATACGGCACGCAGCGCATCATCCGCCAGATAGCAATACTCGACGGGCAGCAAACTGTTCAAATCATTTCCCAAAGTCACCCCTGTGATATCACTATGCGGAGAGTGCCTGATCAGCCTCTTTTTATCTACGCCCGACAAAGAATCGTATTTTTGTTGGTCCCGGTGCTTCTTGCCCAGCAGACGCGCCAATTGCCGGATAGCCGGATTGCGCTTCATCACTGTTTCATACGGAAGCATCCTCCGGTACAAATCAGGATAATTATGAAGCAGCCACTCCATGCGCGACCCCAACAATTTGTTACCCGACTCCTTTCCTTGCTTCCGGATCAACAAATCAAAACCTTCACATAAACTGTTTATATGCATGTACTGATAGTCATACTCTTTGCGGGTAAGCAACTGATGCCATTTATCCAAAAAGAACTCCTTGGTCCGGGCCCCCTCTCCTCTCAGCAGAGAAGCATTCTCCAGCAAACTGATATAATAGTCAATATTCAGTTCCGCCAGTTCATACCTCTTTTTGAAAGCACCGCGCATCTGCTTCAAGTATTGCAAGAATGCCATATCCGGCAGATGTTCCGAAGAATAGAAAGCCTCCCACTCCGGAGTGTAGCGGGAATAATATTCCTGCAAAGAAGGTGTGGTACGCCGATAGTACATCAACACTTTCTCTTCCAGTTCGCGTTGACGCACCACCCCGTTGCTCACATCCTCCTCGTATGCTTTGAATGTCCTATCTTTCAGTTCCTGAGAATAGATCATCTTCAGATCTCTCAACCTTATATTCCTGGTTCTCTTTTCGGTACGCATCTGCCATTTCGTTCAAATCATTCTTATATCGGTCTATGGTATTCTTCTGGTGGCGAAGCATCCTCCGCATGGAAGCCCGCTGCCTTTCGCTGAGAAACAAATGCTTCTCATAATATTCCGTTTCCGCATCCAGCAGCCCGGACCAATCCTTCTCCACTCTGTCCAACGCTTCGGCCACCGATTTATATTTGGCTCCGAAATCCTCCGGCTCGGGTTCGGGCAGCGGTGGAAGACAATCCTCATAGCACATCAAGTGATATTCATAATTATTGATATAAATGGAACGAAGCCCTTTTTTCAGCGTATATATCTTATTACGCGGAACTTTGGCATGGAGTATGGAATCATATTTCTTCAGAATACAGCAGTTGGCTTTGTACTTGTCCTTATGCAGATAGAATAATTTACCGGTCTGATCCAGATGTTGATAGTCGGCTGCAAAAATAAGGAGGCGCTCTTTCATCCGGACGCCCTCTACCTGGTAATAGTAAGTATCGATAACCTGTATGCCCGGATCGTTCACTTCACGCAAACTGTGTTCGGACGATTGTCGGTCTTTCAGTTCTTCAATGTCCTGTTCCAGCCCTTTTATATTCAGCAGATAACCTTCGGCACTTTTCTGAATGGCAGCGTTCACCATCTCCTCTGCCGCCTCCATCTGATCCATCTCACTCCAAAGGCAATAGGACAGCAATGTACAGTCCGAAAGGCGGATAGTGTCCGATCCGTTCAGGAAAGCGGAAGCTTTCAGCAGCTTCACCATTTTCTTCCACCGGCGGTCCGACACATACAGAGGAAACGACACCCCCCCCTCATTTTGTATCTGGAGGTTATATTGCTCTATCCGGTCTTTCAAGGCATGAATCACTTCGAAAATAGAGTAATGGATTTTAATGGCAGCCATCTCCTTTTCCCACCGGATGTATTCCTCATCGGTGATCTGCAGTTGCTCGTCCACCACCGGTTCCGTTTCATCCGTAGAGGAAATCATCCGGTCAAATTCTCCCATATCCTCAATGCCTCCCACCAGACAGCGAAGCAGGAAACGGTCCCACAAGGCCTCCAGTCCCTGTCCCTGGGCAGGCAGTTCATTGGAAGCGGCAATCAGCCCTTTCAGAGGAACACGGATGGAAAACTGTCCGTTACGGTATATTTTTTCATTGATAATGGTGAGCAATGCATTCTGAATGGCCGGTCCGGCTTTCCATATCTCGTCCAGGAAAGCAATGGTGGCAGAAGGCAGATAACCATCGACAATACGCTCATACGTATCTTCGTCTTTCAGTTTGGAAATGGAGACAGGGCCGAATATTTCGTCCGGCGTACTGAATCGTGACATCAGATATTCAAATGCGGAAGCGTTGCGGAATGCCAGTTTCAGCCGGCGCCCTACCATACTTTTAGCTACTCCCGGAGGGCCTAAAAGGAAAATGCTTTCCCCTGCCACAGCCGAAAGCAGAGCCAGAGCCACAATATGCTCCTTTTCAAAAACCCTTTCATTCAGTTGTTGTAACAGAGATGCTATACGAGGTTTCAATGTATTCATAAAAATTATCGACTAATGATGATCAACTAGTGGTGCATTAACCACCAACCACTCCTTGTTTCTTATGCAAATATCTGAAAAAAGGATGTATTTCTCATTAGAATGTATTTTTTCTTTTTGCAGAATTGCTGTTTTTTCATGATAGATTGGATAAGTTACAGTGACAAGGTTTATATCTTACACAAGCATGTAGTATTTTCTCCACTAAATTGCCTACCTTTGCAACTTCAACAACAAACAATGATTCCAAATGAAAACAAACTTGCTTTCCTCCGATAAAGACCCGATGGGAACTGCCATCGCCGATTATTTCCACCACAACAAAGCAGATAAGTTACGTGTATTTTCCTCACAGTTCGAGGAAGACGAAATACCCGTGAATCAATTATTCCGCCCTTATGACGAAATGCCGGAACTGGAACAGATTGCCTTACAAATGGCCGAAGGAAATATTCTGGACGTAGGAGCCGGAAGCGGCTGCCATGCACTGGCCTTGCAAGAGATGGGAAAAGAGGTATGCGCCATCGACATTTCCCCCCGTTCTGTAGAAGTAATGGAAAAAAGAGGGGTAAGGAATGTCCGTCAGATGAATCTTTTCGATCCGCATTTTCTAGAAACATTCGATACAATCCTCATGCTGATGAACGGATCGGGCATTATCGGGAAGTTGGAAAATATGGCAGCTTTCTTTCAAAAGATGAAACAACTGCTTCGCCCCGGGGGATGTATCTTGATGGATTCCAGTGATCTCCGTTATCTTTTTGAAGATGAGGACGGGAGTTTCCTGATTGATCTGGCAGGAGATTATTATGGCGAAATAGACTTCCGGATGCAATACAAAAATATAAAAGGAGATTCTTTCGACTGGCTTTATGTCGATTTTCAGACACTCAGCCTGTATGCTGCCGGGAATGGATTCGAGGCGGAGCTTATCAAAGAGGGGGAGCACTATGATTATTTAACCCGCCTTCGATGGAAGGGATGACACTTATAGAAAGATTCCGATAAACTTGTCGCATGATATTCAAATTCTTGGGGCAAGATGCTGCGTATCTTGCCCCAAGAAAAAAAATCAGGCCATTGAACCGCCTACTATATCCAACAGCTCATTGGTAATTGCCTGTTGGCGGCTCTTATTGTACATCACCGTCAGATCCTGCAACAAATCATTCGCATTGTCTGTAGCAATCTGCATAGCCATAGTGCGGGCGGCATGTTCGGAAGCATTCGAATCCAGTAATACCGTGAACATCTTCATACGGAGTACCTTCGGGAGCAATTCCCCCATCACCACATCTACAGACGGTTCCACAATATAATCGGGTATCCTGCCTTTGTCCTCCTCTTTCTTCTCTTGTGTCAAGTCTATCGGAAGATAGGTTTCACGCGTCAGGACCTGTACTGCTGTAGAACGGAAATGGTTGTACAGCAACTCCACCTTGTCTATGTCACGATGCAGAAAGCGCCTCATCAAGTCCTCTGCCAAGGCGGCAGCTTCCTGATAGGAAGGTTTATCCGCCATATGCTGGAAATCGCCTTCGGCCTTGAATCCCAATTTCTTCACACCTTCCGCTACCTTTCTGCCTACCGGGTATAAAAGCACGTTCTCCATACCCAGGGACTTGTATTCATCCAAAATAACCGTCAGATGCCTGATGATATTTGCATTGAACCCGCCACACAGACTGGTATTGGAGGCAAACACGACGATAGCCACACGCTTCACTTCACGTTTCACAATGAAAGGAGACTCCACCTCACTATCCGCACTCAGAAAATTGGTCAGGATGTGATTCAGCCTTCGTTCGTAAGGAAGCATGTTTTCTATGGCAGCCTGCGCCTTATGCAACTTGGCAGAGGCTACCATCTTCATAGCCGAAGTAATTTTCCGCGTATTATTTACTGAGGCTATTCTTCCTTTTACTTCTTTCAGTGATGCCATGACTATTCGTTCACTTTAAATGGTTGAGCCGTATCAGCTGCTACTTTCTCTATAATTGCAGTTACATCATCATTTATCACACCGCTTGACAATACATCAAGCACATCTTTCTGATGGTCGGCACGCATCATCTCCAGGAATGATTTCTGGAAATCCTGCACCTTATGCAAGGGTACATCACGCAGCAAACTATGTGTACCACAATAAAGGATTGCTATTTGTTCTCCGACAGGCATCGGACTGTACTGCGGCTGTATCAGCAACTGGTTGTTCTTACGTCCCCGGTCGATAGCCATTGCCGTTACAGGATCCATATCACTGCTGAACTTGGAGAAAGCCTCCAGTTCGCGATATTGTGCCTGATCGATCTTCAATGTACCTGCCACCTTCTTCATGCTCTTGATCTGGGCACTACCTCCCACACGGGATACGGAAATACCCACATTGATAGCCGGACGGAAACCCTGGTTGAACAAATCGGTTTCAAGGAATATCTGACCGTCTGTAATGGAAATTACATTCGTCGGAATGTATGCGGAAACGTCTCCTGCCTGCGTCTCGATAATTGGAAGCGCCGTTAATGATCCGCCGCCTAAACTGTCATTTAACCTTGCCGCGCGTTCTAATAATCTGGAATGAAGATAAAATACATCGCCCGGATACGCTTCACGTCCCGGCGGCCGCTTTAACAACAAGGAGAGCGTCCGGTATGCCGCGGCATGTTTGCTCAAATCGTCATATACCACAAGTACGTCCTGTCCGTTTTCCATCCATTCTTCTCCGATTGCGCATCCGGAATACGGCGCAATATACTGAAGCGGCGCCAGCTCACTTGCAGTCGATGCAACGACTGTCGTATAAGAAAGCGCTCCAAATTCTTCTAACGTTTTTACAATCGAAGCAACCGTAGACGCTTTCTGGCCGATTGCCACGTAAATACATTTTACATCTTTGCCTTTTTGGTTGATAATCGTATCAATCGCAATCGCAGTTTTGCCTGTTTGCTTATCGCCTATAATCAGCTCACGCTGGCCACGTCCAATCGGCACCATGGCATCAATTGCCTTAATGCCTGTCTGAAGCGGCGTATCTACCGATTTTCTGGAAATAACGCCGCTTGCGACACGCTCAATTTTACGGAATTTTTCCGTTTCAATCGGCCCTTTGCCATCAATCGGCTGTCCTAACGCATTTACAACACGCCCCAGCATGGCATCGCCGACTGGGACTTCCACTACCCTTCCGGTAGTTTTTACTGTATCGCCTTCATTAATGCTTCTGGCATCGCCTAACAAAACTGCTCCGACATTATCTTCCTCTAAATTAAGTATCATTCCATACACTTCACCGGGAAACTCTAAAAGCTCGCCCTGCATTGCATTTTCAAGCCCATGGATGCGGGCAATTCCATCTGCCACTTGAATTACCGTTCCTACATCTGCCACTTGAAGCTGCGCTGCATATCTTTTAATCTGTTCTTTAATTACAGAACTGATTTCCTCTGGTCTTAAATTCATGGAACTCATTCACCTACTTTCAACTGAATTTTCGATAATTCTCTGGATAAATGATTGAGCTTCGTCCGAATACTGCTGTCCACCACACGATCCTTAATCCGAATTACCATACCGCCGATCAATGCGGCATCTACATCATAGTGCATTTCAAATTCTACATACTTCGTCGTCTGAATCAATTTCTTTGCCACCTGCGCTTTCTGCGTTTCTGACAATTCTAATGCAGACGTCACATAAGCAGTTCCAATATTCTTTGATTCTTTTACTTCATTAATAAAATACTCCAGCACAGAATCCAGTTCGGCAAAATGCCCCTTATCGACAATCATGCCAATAAGTCCTACCAGCTCATCTGATATCCGTCCTTTGAAAATATGTTCTATGATTTGAATTTTTTCTTCTTTTACAATCTTCGGATGATTCATTAATTTATAAATATCCGCATCTTCCTTTAAAACAGCGCGCACTCCTTCCGCTTCTTCGTAAAACGCATCCAAGCGTTTTGACTCTGCCGCCACCTCAAATAATGCATCTCCATACGTTTTTGCAACTAGCTTTGCCATGTCGAATCACCCATTTCTTTCAGCGTTTCTTCTACAAGCGTATCCTGAATCTGAATATTCATTGAAGCAGTAACTACCTTTGCCGCCATCATAGAGGCAACGGCAACCATCTCTTGCTTAACCTCGTCGATTGCGCGTTTTTTCTCCAATGCGGCTTCCTGACGCGCACGCTCGATAATGCGGCTGGCTTCTTCTTTTGCCTCGTCCATAATTCTCGCTTCATTTTTTAATGCTTTCTGACGCGCTTCACTCAATATCTGCTCTGCTTCTTTTTCTACGCCTTTTAATTTGTTTTCATACAGCTCTTTTAATTCTTTTGCGCTCTCCTTATCGGCTGCTGCATCGCTAATGTTTTTCTGAATGCCTTCCTGTCTGTCTTTTAACAGTTTCCGAACCGGATTAAACAAAAGATAGCTTGCAAACAGAAATAACACAAACACAGATGCGCCAAATTGCAGCGCGTCCATCAATAGCTGCATGTCAAGCCCAAACAATCTATCCATATTTAGAAGTTTACCCTCCTTTCCGTATCTAACAATCCGCGCTTATGCGCATTAAGGCAGCTTTTTACTGCTACCATGTCAAAGGTTTTACGAAAAGTAAGAGGATTGCCACAAGCAGACCGTACAGACCTGTTGTTTCGGCAACTGCCTGTCCTAATAACATCGTAGATGTAATGTCAGATTTTGCTCCCGGATTTCTTCCAACTGCATTTGCCGCATAACCAGCCGCAATACCCTGCCCGACGCCGGGCCCGATTCCTGCTATAACTGCCAAACCGGCGCCAATAGCTGAACATGCTAAGATTAAGTCATTTCCTGAAATATTCATAATATAATTCCTCCTGTATATATAATTTTATACCTATCGTTACTCTGAATCAATCGCCTGGTTGATGTATGTCATCGTCAACATACAAAATACATAAGTCTGAATTGCCCCTGAGAATAAATCAAAATAAACATGGAGCGCAGACGGCCAAAATGTTGCAATCCAGCCTAATAATCCGTAAACCAGCGCCATAATAATCGTGCCTGACAAAATATTCGCAAACAGACGCAATGACAAGGAAATCGGCACTGCAATTTCACTAATAATATTGATTGGAGCCCAAATCGGCCATGGATCGCACAATCCTTTGAGCACGCCCGACACATGCTGGTGTTTAAATTTGTTAAACTGAATCAAACAAAATGTCATAACCCCAAGCGCAAACGTTACGCCATAATCAGCCGTCGGAGGCCTTAACCCAAAAATTCCGGATATATTGCTCATTAAGATAAAGATAAAAATTGTGCTGATATAATTCGCAAATTTAACGGAATTTACGCCCATTACGCCTTTTACCATTTTATCTAGCATCTCAACAATCAGCTCCACTACATTCTGAAAAGCGTCCGGCGTTTCCTTCGCATGTTTAATTTTCCTGTTCGCGGCAATAAAAAAACCAATTAACAGAATCATCACAATCAATACGCATACATGGGTCGTCGTAATCCAGCAGGTCTGGCCAAACACTTCGTAAGAAAACAAACCATGCACCATAATATCTATATCCGCGCCGGCTGACATCAAAATTGCATTATTCAAATTCTCACCTCCTTATTCCTGTTCTTCTATTTTTCCACTTTCAAAAGTTTCTGGCTCTCCCTCCTTTCTTTGAAATCTTATCATTACTTTATGCAATAGAGGCTGCATATACGCAGCAATTTTTAAACCCATTACCCCAACAAAAGCGGCAATAGGATTTCCAAGCTTAAAATATGAAATTACAAGAAATGCCGCCGCCACCGCAAAATAACGTAAAAGCGACATAGTAATCAACTTCCCCCGGCCGCTCTGCGCGCTCACGGCATCTTCTATGACGACCGCCATATGAATTGCCATTCCAACCGCCAGCAGTATCCCCAGCCATAAGCCGGCTGAATACATTGCTTTTTGTTCCGTCAGCCAGATGCCGACAGACTGCGCAGCTATGCCGTAAAGAATAATTCCCATCACCAGTTCGGGCAGCGCTTTATTTAGTCTTCTTAACATTTCTGGTATCCCTGTCACTTTCCTGTTCATATATTTTTTTCGCTAACCGGTAAATATTGCGAAAACCTGCAAGAGCGCCTATGACAAACAAAGGCGCCACTATTAACAGCATATCATACTTCTTTCCAATATATACCCCTAACATTGTGCACATTAAAATCGGGACAATCATATGAATCCCAAATTGCGTAATCAGAGCAAGAGATTGATAAACATTCTTCTTGTATTTCACAAAAATTCTCCTTTTATAAACACAGGGAAATTTCCCGATCCGTATGTTCATATTTATAATACCGCACGCCAGCCGCATCAAACATGCGTTTGGATGCAATCACTGCCGGAGTATCCCGATATTTGTCAGAATCAAACACAACTGTCTTAATTCCTGACTGAATAATCGCTTTTGCGCACTCATTACACGGAAACAATGAAACATATATCTTCGCGCCTTCCAAACTTCCACCCCGGTAATTGAGAATTGCATTCAGCTCGCTATGCGTTGTATACAAATACTTATTTTCCAAAGGCTCCCCTTCTCTTGCCCATGGAAACGCATCATCAGAACAGCCGGAAGGAAACCCATTATATCCCATTGAAAGAATCTTATTATCGCCGCTTACAATACAGGCCCCTACCTGCGTATGTGGATCTTTTGATCGCATGGCGGAAAGCATCGCAACCCCCATAAAATACTCGTCCCAACTAATATAGTCCTTTCTTTTATCACTCATAAAAAACTCCTTTATCCAAAATATTTACAAGTTTTTTCAGCGTCGCAAGCAGTGTTTCATAGCAAAGCCCATACATTTGCAGCGTTCCTCCATAAGGGTCCATAACCTCAATTTCATCTCCCACATATTCCGAAAGCACATGAACCTTATTGGAATCGGCATGGGCAAACAATTCTAAAATTTTATCCCTATGTTTACTCTCCATCGCCAATACTAAAACATTGCCCTGTAAATCATCTTCCGTAAGCTGGCTCGACATACAGCCTTCTGTAGAAAGCCCATTGCTAATCATCACCGCTTCCGCCTTTTGGTTCAAAGGCTCTGGAAATAAAACTACAAGCCCCCGCGCCAAAATTTCTATATTCCATGTTAAACCAAGATTTTTTAAAATCGCAGCAGCCATAATTTCCCTGCAATTACCGCTTTCGGCTGCAAATATTATTTTATCATACAATTTTTGTGTCCCCCTGATTATCCTTCGCCATAAGAACCTGATGCCCCGCCGCTTTCAACAAACGGTTCATAACAGCCTGTCCGATTCCAAATGACCGGAAGCTTTCTGAATAAATGACGTCTGTTTCCATCTCATCAAATTCCCTCAAAATACGATATAAATTTCTCGCAATATGATCCACGTCTTTCCCGCTTCCTACCGTCAAAACGCGATCTCCCTGATAATATCCTATCGTCTCGTCCGTTCCAATTACGCCGACTTTTCTGCCTTGGCTTTGCTTCTCTCTAGTCAACGCATTAATTTTTTCTATTACATTTTTTTTCTTGCCTTCTATCACTATTAAATCTGCTTTTGGCGCATAATGGCGGTACTTCATGCCCGGCGCCTTTGGCCTTGCAGACGTATCTTTTGTCAAAATTGCAGGATCTGTCCAAACAGTTCCAATCTTCTCAGCCAACATGTCAGCCGTAATATATCCCGGCCTTAAAATCATTGGAGTTTCTTCAGTCAAATCCACAATCGTCGATTCTATCCCAATTCCTACTTCCCCGCCATCTAATATCAATGGTATCCTCCCATTCAAATCTTCTTTGACGTGAGCGGCCAATGTAGGACTTGGCCTGCCTGATTTATTTGCGCTGGGCGCCGCAATCAGACAGCCGCTCTCACGAATCAATGCCAACGCCGTTTTATGATCCGGCATCCGCACAGCAACCGTGTCTAAACCGCCTGTTGTCTCATAAGGCACAGCCTTTCCCTTTTTCACTATAATCGTCAATGGACCGGGCCAGAATGCGTTTGAAAGAAGCTTTGCTTTTGCGGGAACGTCTCCCGCAATTCGATACAAATCTTCAAATTCAGCAATATGAACGATTAAAGGGTTGTCCGATGGCCGTCCTTTTGCCTCATAAATCTTTTTAGAGGCATTTGGATCACATGCGTTTGCTCCTAAACCATACACCGTTTCAGTTGGAAATGCGACCAACCCACCCGTTTTAATTATCTTTGCGGCCTCTCTTATCTGCCCAAAACACGCCGCGCAATCTTCTATTTTATATATTTTCGTTTCCATATATTAGAATATACCACAACCATCGGAAAAATGGAATCACTTTTCTACCTTTAACAGATGGCTCTTTTTCGCTGCCGCAACCAGAAATCTCCCTTTTGGAAAGTTTGCAAGCTGATCTTCCCCTACCGCGCCAGTTTTCAAGATCGCCACTGCATAAACAATGACCGCCAAAAGGATCGAAGGAATTAAACAGATTACATTGCTTTTCACAAATATGCTAAGCCCCATATAAACGCCGCGCGCGCAAATCCCCATTAAAAGAGCGGAAAGAAACGGCAATAGAAACATTGTCTTAAAATCCTCTTTTACGCCAAGATACCGCCGGACGCATATACTGTTTAACACGCACATTAAGAATGAATATACAATCAGGCAGATTACAAGTGCATATAAATCAAGTTCCGTAAACATAAGCAACACAACCAAAAGAACCGTCTGAACCACTAATGCAACCGCCGCATTCCGCACAGGCAGATTCACTTTTCCTATTCCCTGCAAAATGCCATTTGTCAGCGTTGACAACGAATAAAAAATAACCGTCACAGCAATCATTGCCAACAGCCTTGCCGCCATATCTAATGTGTCTTTTTGCGGAAACAAAAGCTGCATAATTGGTTTCGCCAACACAGCCAGCCCCATCGCGGCAGGAATTGCAATCAGCATAGTCGTCCACATCGCATTCTCTGCCTTTTTTTTCGCCACTGCCCGATTTCCCAATGCGCTGCTTTTTGATATAGTCGGAATCATCGCAGAAGATAGCGAAGCCGCAAGGGCAATCGGAATATTAATAATCACCATCGCTTTTCCAGCAAACACGCCATATGCCGTCGCTGTCTCTGCAACGCTAAGCCCTTTGGAATAGATCATTACTTTTGAATACACTGTCTGATTAAAAGATGTGCTGAAATTATAGATAAAGGTGCTTAAAATAATCGGCGTTACCGTAACCAGCATTCCTTTTAAAATGTCCTCATAAGAATCTATATAACGATGCCGGTCTTTTGCCATTCTGGTATGCAGCATTTTCCGGTTTAACGCATATACCGCAAGCATAAATAACAAAGCAATGACAACGCCGCTTCCTGTTCCAAGCGCGCTTCCTGCGGCGCCATAGATGGCTTTTGTGGTACTGCTCTTTGAAGAAGCCATTCCAATCAAAAGATGCGCCGCATATATGCTGATCACAGCATTCAAAATCTGCTCAACAATCTGCGAAAATGAAGTCTGCACCATGGAACCATGCGCCTGAAAATATCCCCGCAGCACACCTGCAAAACCTGACAAAAAAATTGTTGGGGAGAATACTTTTAAAACAACTGCCGCTTCCCCTTCCAAAAACAATTCCGCGCCCAAAAAAGTAAATAAACTTGCAGCCCCGCCGATTACAAACACATAAATTAATGCGCAGTGAAAAATTCTATGCGCGCTGCGGTATTCTTTTAGGGCAAGTTTTGATGCGATAATTTTTGAAATTGCTGACGGAATGCTATAAGATGAAAGCAACAATATAATCGTATAAATATTATATGCAGAAGTATAATATCCATTGCCTTCATCTCCTATAATGCTTGTCAGCGGACTTCTATATAAAATTCCAATAATGCGGCAAATAATTCCTGCCGCCGCTAAAATCCCTGCCTGTTTCAAGTAATTATTCCTGTTGCTTTTCTTAGCCATAAAAGACCTCGCTTTTTGCCTGCGTACACCTGCATAATTTCTAATTCATTATTATAGTAAATTGTAAAACTATAGTCAAATTTTACCAGTTATTTCTTAATGTTTCCTGATATAAATTTAGAATATTTTTATAAAAAACAGCATCTAATTCACTTTCCAAAATCCCTCTTTTTTTCAATTCCCTCTCCAATAAATATAGCTTAGAGCAATCCGTCAATTCTGATTCTCCTGAAAAACCATCAAAATCCGAGCCAAGACCCACGCAAGAAATCCCTCCAACCTGAATCATATGAAAAATATGATCTGCAATCCTTGACACTTTACTGTAGTATACGCCATTTCGCGGTTTATTCTCTAAAAACAACCCATAAAAATTAATCCCTATCACTCCGCCTTTTTCCGCAATTTTTTGAATCATATCATCGCTTAAGTTCCGCTTATGCCCGCATAAAGTCGCCGCATTCGAATGGCTTGCCACAAAAGGTTTCTTCGCATAACGGAATACGTCATAAAATCCCGCTTCCGATAAATGTGATACATCAGGAATCATGCCTAATTTTTCCATTTTCGCCAGAAAGGAAATTCCCTTCTCCGTCAAACCCGCTTTTGTCGCCAAAGAATTATCATAATTCCAACAAAATGTCATCATTCTAATTCCGTCGTTGTAAAACTCCTCTAGTTTTTCTTCCTTTCCTCCACAAACTTCCCCTTCTTCTAAAGTAAGCAGCGCCGATATTCGTCCCGCTTTCCTATTTTCTAAAATATCATCTATTGTTTTTACCTCGCGGATTTTATCACTATTCTTGTTTATTTCCTTTCTTATAAAATCAATCTGACCTTTAGCGCACTGAAAAGGGTTTTCTTCTTTTCCAATATCCGTAAATATCGCAAAATTCTGCAAAATATATCCGGCTTTCATTAATCGCTCTAAATCAACACATAATTGATTCGAAGATAATTCTTCTACAAGACCTTGTTTTCTTCTACTATAAAGTTCTGAGACTGTATCACAGTGCATATCTATGATAGACATATTTTCTCATTTCTTTTCTTTTTCTATTCCATTTAGTATATGTTTAACAAATGCCTATTAGGCGTATGTAAAAAAAAAGAATCCATCATTCCTATATCAGGAATAATAAGACTCTTTATAAATCCTTTATAAAAGGCGCAGACCGGATTTGAACCGGTGAATCAGGGTGTTGCAGACCCATGCCTTACCACTTGGCTACTGCGCCTTATTATATTACTCAACAGCTCTCTCAAGCACTTATTCAGTATAACAAATGCTTTTCATTTCGTCAAGACTTAATTTTCCTGTTTTATGAAATTTTTTCGTCAAGCTTCTCCCCTACCACCTCCCGACAATGGCTGACATTTCAAAAATACCCTGTCCCAAGCCGCAGGATATAGATTGCCACCATAATCTTAACTCGATTTTCGTTCTTCAAGATATCATATCCCAGAATCCTCTTAATCTTATCCAATTTATAGGCCAGCGTGTTCTTATGGCAATATAAAGTCTGGGCTGTATGTACTGCGCTGCAGTCGTTTTCAAAATATACCTCCAGAATATTCATGTAATCTGTATGCTTTTCCCTGTCATACTTCATAAGCTCGCCTACGGTCTCACTTACGAATTCCGGATAAATCTCCTCCTCCTTTACATCCGCCAGAATCTTGTATATTCCCAGTTCGTCATAACTTAACAGATTGCGGGGAATCCCCGTCTTAGTCAGCCTGTACGCCGTGTAGGCGTTCTCATGGGATCTGTGGATATCCCTGCTTCTGCCTGCCACTGTACCGATTCCGGCATATACATTGGAATCTTTTCCGCAAAGCCTTTGGAATTCCTCCTGAATCTTATGAAGCGAATATCCTGCCGCCAGAATAATAAGCCTTCTATTCTCCTCATATGCAATCACATTTTCCAGAATAAACCGCAGCGATTTTTCAATCTTGTTAAGCTGCTCGTTTCCCGTCTCCTCGTCATAGGTATGACAGCTAAGAATAACCACAATATATTCCATATCCCGCAGGAAACCATTTCTCTCAAAATGACTCAAGTAGGAGCCTTCATTCTCCGGATAGTAGATTGCATTCTTAAACGCAGCAATCAGATTCGTCTCCCTCTGCTCATTTTTTAGAAGTATCTCTGCAAACAGACGCATTATATCCATATATGGCGTTGTCCAGGATGCTGAAAATATGGGAAAACGAATCTCATTGCAAAAGCCTACAATCTCCTTGGAAAATGTCTCCTCCCCGCGAAACGACATAATCAGCCCGCCTACATGATGTCTGTCAAGCTCCGTAATATACCTTTTCAGCCAATCTTCTGAAGTACAGTTAAGACCGGAAAAAAATACCAGCTCCTCGCCATGCAGAGACGAGATAAATTCTATATCCTCCACCACATGAGTCCATGCAATCATTTTGTCGAAACAGCTCTCTGTATGCAGCTTCACATGATACTGCGGCGAGATTGCCGCATACAACTCCTTTAATGCAACCGCCATTTTCTTCACCAATCCTTCTTAAGCCCCACGCGCCTTCACTTAACACTGAAATTACCCCAAGCTGATTGTTCACATTAATCAGTATAGCATTTTTGTGCCTTAGACACAATTATTTTGTGAATTTCTGTCTTTAAAACCCATTTTAAAAGACTCTGCTTCGTGGTATATTGTTTATGGAACACAAAATATGCTGTAAAGCATTCCCCCGAAATTTGTGTTTTCATTTCAATCTTCAGATTATTTTTCAAGAAAAGACCCCCTAAGTTTCTCTTGTGGGTTCTTTTTCTTTTTCGTTCATAATAGTATTACTTTACAAATTTATAAAAATGTGGCACACTTAAGCATATAGAATTGAGGTGTCTTATGAGAAAACTATTATTATACATACTGAAACCATTTTCTTTTCTGCCGGCTCTGCTTATGATGTATGTCATATACAGTTTTTCCGCGCAGACAGCAGATGTTTCCGGAAGCTTGAGTTACGCAGTCAGCTATAAAATTGTTGAGATTGGAAATGATGTGCTGGAGACAGGGTTTACCGACGAGCAGATTGGACGCTATGCCCACAGGATTGAACATCCGGTCCGGAAACTAGCGCACATGACTGAGTATTTTCTGTTGGCCGTGGCTGTATCCTTCCCTTTCTATGTATACGGAGTGCGGGGCTTTGCCCTTATGCTGGTGGCAGGGCTTATCTGCGTCGGCTTTGCCGCGGGAGACGAATATCACCAATCCTTTGTGGCCGGACGCGGGCCGTCTAAGAAAGACGTTATGATAGACAGTATTGGAGCATTCTTTGGAATAGTGTGCGTCCGCATTATCTGCTGGACAGCGATGACGCCGTTCCGCGTTGCAAAACGTATAGAAGAAAGA
>OFGF01000063.1_pt1 | contig 100152 bp, 86 predicted proteins | sample 1521711 | NCBI WGS metagenome assembly OFGF01 (sample SAMEA3504092, study PRJEB24116) | mouse gut metagenome | biome: mouse gut; feature: mouse-associated habitat; material: faeces | place: Denmark | collected 2011 | reverse complement strand
GAAAAATATTTAGAACAGCTTGAGGAAGCCGGAAAAATCCGTAACCTCAAAGAACATTCCATTACCTGCTATAAAAACTACGTCTCTTATTTCCTGAAATATCAGGGTAAGAATCCAGAACAACTTACCTGTCAGGATGTCAGGGCTTTTCTTCTTGCGAAAAAGGACGAAGGGCTGAAAGCCACCACCCTGAACCTTTATAATTCTGCCATCCGCTTTTTCTATCGGAATGTCCTGCATATCCTTTGGGATGACATTACAGTCCCGCGCATGATTCTGGAACACAAACTTCCAACTGTTTTGACGATTGATGAAATCGACCGTCTGTTGGGCGCTGTTGATGACATAAAATATAAAGCTATGTTTGCAACGATGTATTCTTCCGGAATGCGTGTTTCCGAAGTCATCCATCTGCATTATGATGATATTTCCCGCACAAATATGCAGATTCATGTTCGGGATACAAAGAACCGGATGGATCGCTATACGATTCTTTCCAAGCGGTGTCTGGATATCCTTACACAATACTGGTTTGAGAAAGGACGGCCCCGGGGAATCCTGTTCCCTAATAAATTTACCGGTAATTACCTGACTGTCAGTACTCTGGAACAGGTGATGCGCCGTGCTGTATCTGATGCTGAACTCCCAGCAGGAGCAACTCCCCACTGCCTCCGACACAGCTTTGCAACACATCTGATGGAGCAGGGCGTGGAACGGCAAAATATCCAGGCACTTCTTGGTCACCGTGATCCGAAATCTACGGAGGTTTATCTTCATGTCAGCAACAAATCCCTGATGGGAATCCAGAGTCCGTTTGACCGGAAAGAAGGTGCTGGCCATGAATAAGCCGACCGTACAGGATATTTTTCTGCGTTTTTATCCGGCATACATTGAAAAGTATTCCCCTTCCCCCGGGCAGGCAAAAGTTTCCCGGAACATCATGAACTGTAAAACCGGAGCTTATGGTGCAAATGTCAGCATATGTGGGGACTGTGGTACTGTTCAGATTCATTACAATTCCTGCCGCAACCGTTGTTGTCCCATGTGCCAGGCTGTCCCGAAGGAAATGTGGATGGATGCCCGCAGGGAAGATGTACTTGACGCCCCTTACTTTCATCTCGTATTTACAGTTCCGGATATCCTCAATCCGGTCATTTACAGTAATCAGAAGCAGCTGTATGATACCCTGTATCACGCCGCTTCTGCTACAATCAGTGAACTGGCGGCTGACCCAAAGCACCTTGGTGCTTCTGCTGGATATATCTGCATCCTGCATACATGGGGGTCTGAAATGAACTTTCATCCCCATATCCACACAATACTGCTCGGAGGGGGATTGACACAAAAAAATGAATGGAAGGATAACGGCACTGAATTTTTCCTTCCAATCCAGATCATTTCCAAAGTATTCCGTGGAAAATACATGGAAGAATTGAAAAACCTTTGGGAGACCGGTCAGCTCAAGTTTCACGGGACAGCCGAAAAATACCGTAACCATTACGCATTCAAAGAACTGCTTAATGCCTGTTATTCTACAGAGTGGATTCCTTATTGTAAGAAAGCCTTTAATGGCGCACAGTCTGTGATTGATTATCTTGGAAAATACACTCATCGGATTGCAATTAGTAATCATCGTATCATCTGTATGGATGAGGAAACCGTCACTTTTTCTGTGAAGGATTACCGGAACAAAGGGCAGTGGAAAGAGCTGACCCTTTCTGGCATTGAGTTCATACGGCGTTTTTTGATGCATGTCCCACCAAAGCGTTTTGTACGAATTCGGCATTACGGACTTCTTTGTTCCCGCAGCAAAAGAAAAAAGCTTACTTTATGCCGGAATCTTCTCGGATGCAGAAAATATATTTCAGAACTGCACGGTAAGGGAATGCCTGAAATATTGAAACATCTCTATGGCGTAAATGTCTGCATGTGTAAAGCCTGCGGCGGTAAACTTGGAAAGCCTCAGCTTCGGATACCACAAAGATGCTAAATATTTCATTTCCCAATAGTTTTTTGAAACCTCAAAATTTGAGGTTTTGTTGTCATGCCCATTTATCTGGAATCATTTGATTTCTATAGCTTCTGCACAGAAAATCCTGTATAATTATGGGTAAGAACAAAAGATTGAAAGTCCATAGGTAGTGGCTACCCGGACGCTTACTTTGTTCAATTAGGTCAAATCGAAAATGGTGTAAACGAAGGGGCAGTTCACTGGAATGCCAAAACTGCTTTTTCGTTTACCCCATCATCGATTCTAACCTAAAGAATTTATTGGATACACAGATTACAACTTCATACGAGATAGACCACTTTATTCCGGAGGATGTTTTTAAGAATGAATGGCCTGAATTAAGAACCCTATACGCAAATTTGGTATATTCCTGTAAAAAATGTAATGGTGCAAAAAGTAATCAGTATGAAGGAGATATTACAAAAAAAGAGTTGAAAAATGAGTTATTCTATGAGCCGGAAAAAACAGATTATGACACAGTTTTTTACCGTGGTGATGATGGGGGGATTTATTCCGATGATGAGAAAGGACGCGATATGATTACAAGGTTGAAATTATATCGTCCGATACATAACCTTGCGTGGATTTGCGAAATGACAAGATTAACCTTGGAAAAACTGTCCAGGCAAATAAAAGAGGTGGGAAAGGATAGTATGAGGGGGAAACTTTTGTGTGAAGCAAAGGAAGAACTACAAGAATATTATGATGGTTGTATTGCGGTTTTTAGGGCAAATTATAATAACAATAAATTTTCATTATAATACGTTAGTATATCGGTGGGCAAATTGAAATGATAAATTAAATGTAGGAGATTTGAAAAAATCCAAATTATATTTTAAATGTAGTTGTGTATACGATATGAAAATGATATGATTTATACTAAGGAATATGGAGAATATATATGACGGGATGTTTGGACAATCTTAAACGGTAATCAATAGGATTTTCAGAGAAGACGATACGGGGGTATGAAGGGGGATACAATTTGAAATATTTGGAATCAATTCAGGAAACTATATATTTATCTGCTGGTAATGCGCCGCAATACAGGCGTATTATGCGGATTTTTTTTATAGAGTACGAAAAAATGCATTTCCAATTATATAAGGAAGATGTGCTGGAGCTGCTTAGAGAGTATCCGGAGTTTTCAGATTATGCTATGGAGCAGTTGAAAACAGATTTAGAGGCGTTAGTTGGATGGAAAAATCTTACCCCTATCCAGGATCCGAAAAGAGTTTATACGATTGCGGAATATAAAAATAAGCAGTACCGTTATACAATGTCGGAGTACGCAGTAGAGATAGAGAGAATGACTGTGAAACTTGAGAATCTTTTCATGGACAGTGGGAATCTGTCCATGAATTATTTTGTGCGGATTGAAAATGCCTTGCATGAAATAGAGCAGATTGACCGTCAGGAACTGAAAGCCGTGAATGAATGGTGGAGCAATTTGCAGGAAGATTTTAAGAGGTTAAATCGGAATTATCAGGATTATTTGAGAGAATTCTATTCAGGCAAATCAGATAAAGTTCTCAAGTCTATTGAATTTGTCATACATAAAGACAGATTTATTTCTTATCTACAGGAGTTTGTGCAGCAGCTTCAGAATAAATCCATACGTATTGAAAATATCATTAAGAAATTATCACAGAAGATGGTAGACGGGGTATTGGAGAGAGTAATTGAAAGTGAGCTGGCAATTCCACATCCGAATTCGGAAATCCAGGATTTAAGGGAGAATGCGATAAGAGAAAATATTTACGGAAAATGGAAGAGCCTGTCAGATTGGTTTATTTCGACCGATAAGCACCCAAGCGAAAGCCAGAAAGTAATGGATATTACAGATGAAGTAATACGGAAAATCATACAAAATGCAGCATTGATCGTACAGATACAAAATTGGGGAATCAGCCGTAAGGAAGATTATAAGAAATTTATCCAGATGTTTGCGCGGTGCGAAAACGTGGAAGCGGCACATAAACTTTCGGCACATATATTCGGAATACAGCATGTGCGGCATTTTAAAGTAAATTGTCCGCGTTCCACGGATAGCATAAACAGCAGTGTTTTTGATGAACTGCCGTCGGAATATGAATTAAAGCCCCATACCAGAACTTATAAACCAAGAATACATAAATCCGGGTTTGAAAGCAAAGCGCTGGAGAAACTTGCACAGCGTAACCAATATTTGAAAAAACTGGAGGAAGACAGAAAGCTGGTTATGAAATATATTCAGGACGGCCAACTGGATATCAGCCGGATTGACGACTGCATTTCAGTGGATACAAGGGAGACTTTTCTGCGCTGGATTGCACAGGCGAATCTGACGGTTTCCAAAAGTGGACGTACCGAGTATGGACAGGCATTTCGTTTAATAAAACAGGAGGGGAGCCACACGCTGAAATGTGAAGACGGGAAACTGGTGATGCCTAAATATATATTTCAGTTTGAGGATTAGGAAAAATGGAAGCGGTAAGGGCATTAATAGAGAATTGTTGGATTGACAAAAAGAAAAATAAAGAATTATATGTGAAGGTCCGCAGAGAGCTGACGAAATGCCAGAAATTTTTCCGGGAACAGTTGGGCTGGACGGTAATCAATAACGAACAGATATTGAAGGTGGAGAAAATACCTGCCCGCGCGGAAGGCTATATGGGCATTACAGACTTTACGGAGAGCAGGGATTACTGTCTTTTTTGCGCTGTCTTAATATTCCTGGAAGATAAGGAAGAACAGGAGCAATTTTTGTTATCTGAATTGGTAGATATGCTGGAACTGCAGCTAAAGGATGTGATGGATGTAGACTGGACGTCTTTTACACAGAGGAAGTCTCTTGTAAGAGTGCTGCAGTTTTGTGAGAACATGAGGCTGTTGGAAGCATATGAAGGCAGCAGCGATAATGTGGGCAGCAGCATTGGACAGGAGATCTTATATGAGAACACAGGGCTTTCCAGATATATGGCGGTAAATTTTGCATATAGCATAGCTGGTTTCCAGTCATGGGAAGACTTTGAAAAGCAACAGAATCAGGAAGGCGAAGCGGACAGGGGGCACTACAGGATTAATCGTGTATACAGGCAGATCGCTGCGGCCCCGGCCCTTTACTGGAACCAGTCTGATAACCCGGACAGTATCTATTTAAAAAACCAGAGGCAGTGGATACAGAAAAATTTCAGTGAATATTTGGGAGGACAGCTTCATATCCACAAAAACGCTGCCTTTCTGGTGATGGATGAAGGGGAATCTTTTGGAGAAATGCATCCAAGAGAGGCTATGCTCCCGGAACTTGTTTTACTTTTGTGCGGACGGATCAGGGAAAAAGCAGACGAGGGTGTTTGGAAAGAGCGGTATGATGGGTGCATTGTGGTTTCAACAAAAGAGTTTCAGAAAGAAATTTACCATTGCCGCGATAAGTACAGACTGGCATGGAGCAAGGAATACAGAGAGATGGAGGACGTAAAGCTGTTGACAGCGGTTATCTCTTATATGAAATCATGGATGATGATTGGCGAGTGTGGCGAAGAACTTGTCATCTATCCGGCGGCAGGAAAAATGATCGGGAGTTATCCGGCAGAGTTTGATGCAAAGGAGAAGAACAGATGAGCGAGCGTTGGCATATGAACCGAATAGGATTTGTGAATTTCTGGCTGTACGATGATGAAGTATTTTCTTTTGCAGACGGTAAATTGCTTCTGCGCGGGCAGAATGGTTCAGGAAAATCGATTACAACACAGAGTTTTATTCCTTTTATACTGGATGGTGACAGGACTCCCAGCCGGCTGGACCCTTTTGGCTCCAATGACAGAAGAATGGAATACTATTTTCTGAATGACGGGGAGAAGGAGGAAGCCACCGGCTATCTGTACTTGGAGTTTAAGAAGGGGAACCGTTATCGGACAATTGGAATCGGCCAACAGGCTCAAAAGGGGAAAGCTATGGGCTTCTGGGGGTTTGTGGTATTGGATGGGAGGAGAATCGGATATGATTTTAATCTGTACCGGGAAGTGGGAAATACAAAGATCGCGTATACGAAGCAGGAGATGAAAAAGGTACTGGGAGAAAATAATCTGTTTACGGAAACGCAGAAAGATTATATGCGTTTTGTAAATAAACATATATTCGGGTTCCCGAGGCTGGAGCAGTACGAACAGTTTATACGGCTGCTCATAAAGGTCCGGGCTCCCAAGCTTTCCAAGGAATTTACGCCGAAAAAAGTATATGAGATACTGAACGATTCTTTGCAGACTTTGTCCGATGAGGATTTGCGCGCTATGGTGGACGCCATGGAAAAAATGGATGATATACAGGATAAGCTGGAGGGATTAAAAAGGGCTTATAAAGATCTGCAGATTATACGAAATGAGTATGTAAGATATAATCAGTATATGCTGGGACAGAAAGCTGCGGCGTATCTGGAAGAAAAGAACATGGTGGACGCTGCCAGGGGAAAACTGGAAGCAGAAATGGAGGAATTAAAGGAGACTAAGGAAAAGCTGGAGAAATCTTACAAAAGAGCAGGGGAGCTCAAAGCGGAAAAAAGTCTGCTGGAACGGGAGAAAGAAGCTGTCGGAACAATAGATTTAGAAGAGGCGGATGAAAAATTAAGACAATGCCGAAACAGACAGGAAGATGCTGGGAAGGAATTTGCCATGTATTGCCAAAGCATTGAGAGCCACAGAAATGCGATACGGGAGTACGATGCTGCGGTACGTGGGATCCAGAAAAATATTGACGCTTATCAGATGGAGATAGAGCAGCTTGTGCATGAGATGGATGAACTCCAGGAGCTTATCTGCTTTTCCGGGCATGGACAAATTTTAAGCTTGTGGAAGAATTCCGATGGTTATGACGAATGTAAGAAAATCAGAAGTGAAATTGAAAAACTAAGCAAAAATGTGGAAGCGGCATTGGAGGAACTGAAAAAATTCAAAGAAATACAGATACAATGGGACAGGTTGTCAGAAGAGTGCAGCAGCTTGGAGGAAAAGAAAGCGCAGGCATGGCAGCAGGTAAACGATGCGGAGACAATGGAAGAGGCGCTACGGGATGACCTGATTGAGGCATACTATGGTCTGGAGCAGCATAACCAGGAATTTTATCTGTCCAAAAAGGAACTGGAACAGATGGCAGTCTATATCCAGAAATACCAGGGAATGCCGGATTATGGGAATATACGCAATCTCATCGGAAACATATGGGAGATGAAAAACCAGAAGCTGGGAAGCGGGCTTTCCGCCTTGGAAGTACGGAAAGAAAAACTGGCGGAGTCTTTGAGAGTCTGCAGGGAAGAATTGAAGGAATTAGAAAAAGTACCGGAGATAACGCCTGTGCGCAGGGAAATCCTGTGCAGGACGAGGGAGAAGCTGACAGAGAATCATATTTCCTTTCTGCCTTTTTATGAGGCCGTGGATTTTACAGAGTATGCTTCTATACAGGATCGGGATTTGCTGGAATGCCAGTTGGAAGATGCGGGGCTTTTAGATGCCCTGGTGGTGGTGCAGAAGGATTATACGCGGGCAATGAAGGTTTTAGGAGAATGGTCAGATAAGATTCTCTGCTTAGAAGATTCCGGGAAAATGAGATGCCGTAAACTGACAGCGGCGACCGAAGATATGGAGCTGCGGAAGATGACCGAGAGGATCTTGTCCAATATCGGGGAGGAAGACGATTGCCGGATTGTGTTAAGGCCCGATGGTTATTTCAGGCATGGTGCCTTGGAAGGGTACAGCAGGCCTGAAACGGAAGCTTGTTATATTGGAGAATCCATACGAAGGGAGAAGAAGAAGGAACAAATTAGAAAAAAAACGGAAGAATTGCAGCTTTTGCAGCAGGAATTGGAAACATCGGAGCAGGAAATCAGCGGAGTGAAGAAAAGAATTGGGATCTTGCAGGAAGAATTTCACGGATTGCCCGTATTTGACGAGCTGGACGAGGCAATCGCGATGAAGAAGGATCTAAACTGGACATTTGAAAAGTGCAGTGAGGAATGCGGGAAGAAACAGAAAGAAAAAGAAAGCTGTGAAATCCTAAAAAAGCAGTCCGCACAGCGAATTATAACCAGATGCCGGGAGCTGCCCTACGAAAGAAACATGGAGAGTTATGAGGAAATACTGGGAGCGATCCATGAGTATGCGCGTCAGTTAGAATCCTTTCAGATGGCTGGAATGCGCTTTTTGGCCGAGGAAGCCAGTAAAGATATGCACAAACAGTTGATCGAGAAAGAGGAGGATGCAATCGATATAGAAGATCTCCATAAAAAAAGGGCAGAGCAGGAAATACAGGAGCAGAAGCTACAGATAGAGAAACTGGAAGAATTCCTGAATGCACCTGAGAATAAAGAGAGGGCGGAGCGGTTGAAACTGATCCGGGATGAACTGGATTCAAAAGGTAAGGAAGAAACGGAATTAGGTAAAAAACAGGCAGTATGGGAAGAAGGTGTGAAAAGACTGGAGCCGGGTATTGAGGCACAGAAAAATAGTGTGACGGAAAAAGTGGAGAAGGAAGCCCGGCTCAGGAAATATTTTGATGAAGAATTATCCCTGGGGCTTGTATTTGACAGAGAAAGCAAAACAATACCGGAAGCGGCGGAACAGGCAAAAACGATAATCAGGGAAACTGACAGAAATAAGTCCGTAGCAGAGATCGTGTCGAATATGGACAGGATTTTTCATGCCCATATCGGAAACCTGGTAATTTACGGGACATTTATGGAAGATTGTTTTGCAGAAGAGACAACAGATGCGATGGTGCTGCGCAAACGTCATAGGATTGTTTCTTATATGCAGGGGCGGAAGCTATATTTTGAAGAATTCTATCAGGTGATCAAAGAGAGGATTGATGAAACCGAACTGTTGATCCGCCAGAAGGACAGAGAGTTGTTTGAAAATATCCTGTCGGATACGCTGAGCAGAAAGTTGAATGTCCGTATTGCAGAAAGCAGGAAATGGATTCAGGATATGTCCTCCCTTATGCGAAAGATGGATACCTCCATGTCACTGACCTTTTCACTGGACTGGCGAGCGAAGACTGCAGATGGAGAGGGGGAACTGGATACCGCAGAGCTGGAGAAGATGCTTAACCGTGACAGGGAATTGATGACTGCGGAAGATATCGAAAAAATTTCCGCACATTTCAGGAATAAAATTTATACGGTAAAGCAGATAGCGGAGGAAAACGGCGAAGTCTTAAGCTATTCGGATTTGGTGCGAGAAGCGCTGGACTACCGGAAGTGGTTTGAGTTTAAAATGTTTTACTATCGGAATAACGATAACAAAAAAGAACTGACCAACGGAGCCTTTAACCGCTTCAGCGGCGGGGAAAAGGCAATGGCCATGTATGTTCCGCTGTTTGCTGCAGTGAATGCGCAATATAAAAAAGCAGAGCAGGATGATTTGCCGAGAATGATTGCGTTGGACGAAGCATTTGCGGGGGTGGATGACAAAAATATCAGCAGCATGTTTGACCTGGTAAGAAAATTTGATTTTGACTATATTATGAATTCGCAGGTATTGTGGGGATGCTATGCGTCCGTACCCTTCCTGCGGATCGCAGAATTGCTTAGGCCGGCTAATTCACAGGTGGTTACGGTTATTTATTATTTGTGGAACGGAAAACAGAGAATCATTGAGGAACAGTGAAGTGGAAGAAAAAAATCTGGAGGAATGCGCTCTTTATTTCAGGAATCATAAAGCATATACCCGTATGTTTATGGAGATGAAGAAAAAGTACATAAAATATGGGAAGCTTTCAGGGAGAATTTTTCTTAATAATTTATCTGAGGCGGAATGCATCGCTTTGGGTAAAGTTTTTGGGAGAAGTCTGCTGCCTGGTGATTTTGAATTTTCCATTGCCCAGCTACAGGCGGCACTGGATGAGACGAAGTATTGTGGTGTTGAAGTGGCTGCTCTTGTAGAAAAATATTTTAATGAAAAAATATTGTCAAACAGCCAGAGGAGAGAAGAAAAGACGGAGTTAAACAAACGGTTTTGGGAAGAAGTGCTGCATGAGGCGGGAAGCCGGTTTGGAAAGGACGCCGGGGGAACTCTATGGCTCAATGAAGTGAGGGAACAGCGGAAATACGGTTATCAGTTGATTATGAGGGAAAGAGAAAAATCAAGGGACGGTATAAAAGAAGTGCTTATGGAAGTGTGCAGTGCATTGACATACCTGTCCCCAGGGGATGGGAATGGAAAGGAATATGTCAGGCTGGCTGTGCTGGGGGCAGAAATCACAAAGAATCCCCATTTTTTTGACAGGCAGAATGCAGCAGGACGTTTGCTGATCAGCGCTTTAAGCTTTACCTATAAGACAGAGGAACCAAAAGCACAGGAGGATGTTTTAGCCCTGTATTATGCGGCAGGGATTATGCCTGACGATATCTCCAGCTATACCACGTGTTATGGAATCCATTTCTACGAAGGCGAAAGGGAACATGAAGCTTACCGGTCTTTTATCAGAAAGGGCGAAAAATATGTTCTGACGCTTTCCAATCTGAGCAGGCTGACAAGGGCGGACAGCAACAGGAAGAAAGTATTTATTATCGAAAACCAGATGGTCTTTTCCCAAGTGTGTGAAGAAATGGGAGGGGAAGAATATCCGATTGTGTGTACTTCCGGACAGTTAAGAACAGCTTCTTTATTTTTAATTGATTTACTGCTAAAGTCTGGATGCAAATTATATTACTGCGGTGATATAGACCCGGAAGGGATTGAGATAGCGGACAGAGTGATTGAAAGAGGCTCCGGGCAGATTTTTCCATGGAGAATGACGACGGAGGACTATTACAGGTCAATATCGAATGAGATGCTTACAGAAAAACGTTTGAACCGGCTGGATAAGATTACGAATGTCCAATTGCGGGAACTTGCACAGCTTTTGAAAACAGAAAGAAGAGCAGGGTATCAAGAGCATTTAATTGATTGGATGGTGGAAGATATTAAGACAGAAAAGCTTGCCCTTTTTGGCTTTACAAATTAATTTTGGCTGGATATAATCATATTTGCATAATGATATATTGGGAGAGTATTGTCAATCAAAAGTTCTCCCCAAACAAAAAATAGGAGGTCATAAAATTGAAACAACGAGTTCTTTCAGCTGCTTTAGCGATATGCTTATGCATTTCCAGTCCATTAGCAGCATACGCAGCCCAGGAAGATCCTTTGCATCAAGGGAATGTTCTTTCGGAAAAAACGCAAGAAGAAACGGTTCCCAATGTCGATGAGCCGAATGCTCCGGCAGAAACAGAGCCAGGGCAAGAGGATGTTCCTGAGGAAGAAATACCAGGAGAGGAAATACCGGAGGAAACGGTACCAGGTGTTAATGAGCCGAATACCCCGGAAGAAACCGAACCGGGACAGGATGATGTTCCTGAAGAAGAGATACCCGGGCAAACAAATCCCGGTGCTGATGAGCCAACAACCCCGGTAGAAGCCGTTCCGGAGCAAGAGAATATTCTTCCAGAAGAGATTCCGGTAGAAGCCGTCTCCTTGGTTTATCCATCAACGCTAATGACTACACGTGATAGTTCCTTTCCTACTCCGACAGAAATTTATGAGTCCATGATCGCGCTGAAAGATCAGGATCAGTATAAGGAAGGAACGGTATGGACCAATGATGAGCCCTATTCGGATTCAAAGGGATATTATCATTGGAATGGCGGACTCCTTAATGGAAAGAGGATCAGTGCCGTTGGCTGTGTGGCTTTTGCATTTACCCTCAGCGATGCGGCATTTGGAAGCTGGCCGGCCAGAATATACGCAGCAGGTGAATTTTTATTTGAGGATATAAAAGCCGGGGACATCCTGCAGGTAAACAATGATGTTCATACTGTGATCGTACTCAATGTAAGCGATGTGGGCGTGGTGGTTGCCGAAGGAAACATGAGTACCGGAGACCACGTAGGTAAGGTGCATTGGGGGCGAACCATATCCAAAGAAGAGGTGGTAGGAAGCACCAGCCATTATATTACCCGATACCCGGAAGGCTATATTTCGCCGGATGATCCGGAGGCCGACACTTCGATAGCAAGCGGAACTCTTGCCGGAGGGCTTGCCTGGAACCTGACGAAATCAGGTACACTGACCATTTCGGGCAAAGGAGCTATGCCGGATTTCAGCAGTGTTGAAGAACAGCCGTGGAGCGATAATAACAGTCAAATCCAAAAAATAGTTATTGGGGATGGTGTTACCAATATTGGTTCCAGCGCATTTTGGAACTGCGGGGCTTTGAGTGTAGAGATTGCTTCCAGTGTGGCGGTAATTGGGAATAGTGCTTTCAGGGATTCCAAGATCATTTCCGCGACGATTCCTTCCGGCGTAAAAACCATTGGTGATGATGCTTTTCGCGGATGTAAAAATCTTAGTTCGGTGACTATTGGCGAAGGGGTGGAAACAATCGGACAAAATGTTTTCAGTGCTTGCACAAGTCTCGCATCTATCACTTTGCCTGCCAGCCTCGGAGAGATAGGCAGTGCAACATTTATGGAATGTACGGAAATGAAAAGTGTGAAATTCACCCAAGGCAGCAAACAGGTAAAATTAGGCGATAATATGTTTACGGAATGCTGGAACCTGATGAGCGTAACACTGCCTCTAAATATAGACCGCATTGGCGAGGGGATGTTCCAGAATTGTAAGATGCTCGCCGGAGTGGAAATTCCGCAAGGGGCAGAAAGTATTGGGATGCATGCGTTTGCCAGCTGCTCGGCATTTACGACTGTTATCATTCCCGACAGTGTAACCACAATAGGAATGGCCGCATTTGCAGATTGTCCGCTAAAAGATATATACTTTACCGGTACCGAGACGCAGTGGAACAGTATAGGAAAATTGGGCGATACGGCTTCTAAAGTGTCAGAGTCAACGATACATTATAACTATATTCCAGCGCCGGCTCCGGATCCTGATGATGATAATAATAACCCGGGCGGTGGCGATGATAATAATCCTGGCGATAACCCTAACCCCGGCGATGATAATAATGACAACCCGGGCGGGGACAGCGATAACAATCCAGGCGGCAATCCTGACGGGGATAACGATAACAACCCAGGCGGGGATAATAATAACCCAGGCGGCAATCCAGGCGGAGATAACGGAAGTAATAATGCGGGTTCCAACAACGACAAAACCGGAAGTACTCCGGGGACATCTTCTATGATAAATGTAGGAATAAAAGCGATTGTGGACACATGGAAACCTACAACTCCTGACGAAATAAAGCGGTATGCATGCGTGGGGAAAGAAGCCGTACAGTACACTCCGTCCAAAGATAATGCCTATAAGATTGAGATAAATAACGCGATACAGGGGCCTATGTGCTTCAAGTCTTTTGAGGCAGTCCTTGGGGATTATACGATTGGGAGAACTTATAATATTTACCCGCCTTCCGGTACTACATACAGCATGGATAAGGAAGTGGAGTTTACGATAAAAATTCCGTCAGCCATTTATAAAGAAAACAGAGAATATAAGATGATTTGTGTTACGGAAGATGGGCAGCCGACTGTTTATAACGATTCAGACAGTGACCCTGAAACAATTACAATAAAAACAGATAAGTTTTATGCTTATGCATTGATTTACAAATAGGAGCAAACAGCTTGTAACAAAATTCAGCGCGGCTGCCGGTGGAAAACTATCCGGGCATGCCGCGCTGAAAAAAAAATAGGGTTTTTTGATTATTTATTCAATACGGAACTGGCTGATCAAACGATTCAGCGTTTTCGACTGATTGGATAACTCATTGGAAATGGCCGCGCTTTCTTCTGCCGAAGTAGAGTTCGCTTCCGTTACTTTGGAAACCTCTTTAATTCGGTTTTCCACGGAGACGATCATTTCCGATTGCTGGGCGCTGGCCAATGCAATTTCATCCATCAGCACTTTAATCGACTGGATGCATTCACTGATGACCTGCATCGCAGAAATCGTAAGATTTGTAGATTCCGTGCCTGTCTCCACGTCTTCGGTTGAGCGGCCGATCAATGCGCTTATGATGGATGCTCTGGATTCGACGGCGCCAGTCGGTTGGTAATGTTATCTCCAACCATAGAGGCGATGCGGCTGGATACGATGAACCAAAGCAAAAGCATACCGTCTTTCAAGTCTGACATTTTAGCGTAATAAGTTAATAAATAGACTGGAAAAAGGCTTTGCCAATGCGTGAAATATCATATATAATTGAAATAGTATGATAAGACTCATTATCGATTACATGCATAAGGAGGAAGCGGTATGTACCATTGTTGCGTACACTTTTATTTGTTGGGAGATCGGAGTGAAATCTTTGAAATAATAAAGGAGATGCCCCCGCTTGAGCATTTTACACATGAGTTTTGGGAAAGCGGCGAAGTGGATGAGGCGCTGGCGGCTAAAGCAAATGTGATTCTGGCTGATTTACGGGATTCGGAGACGAAAAATGTGGCAGACAGAATCGTTTCATCAAAAAACAAGGAAGCAGAGTTGATCCTGATTGCGGATAAGGAGCAGACAGGGCTTCTCTCCGGTATTCTGCCTGAGGTGAAAGATATATGGATCGGCCTTATGACGGAAGAGGAAATAAGGTTTCGTTTTTTAAGATGGCAGCAAACATATAAAATGAGCAAAGACTTCTGGCAGACCAACCATTTTTTTGAAGTCACGATCAATCACATCCCGAACCTGATCTGGTATAAAGATAAAAATGGTATTCATGAGAAGGTAAACGATAGTTTCTGTCAGACGGTAAACAAGCCCAAACATCAGGTAGAAGGGCGGGGACACGCTTATATTTGGGATGTGGAACGGGATGATCCTGCCTGTATCGAATCCGAGAGAGAGGTTATGGAAAGCAAAAAAACTTTCATATCGGAAGAAACGATTCAGACAGGTGCTGGGAGACGTACGCTTACAACATATAAATCCCCCCTTTATAATTTGGACGGCAGCGTAATGGGGACCGTAGGGGTAGCGATCGATGTAACAAAAGAACGGGCTTATAAACAGGAACTGACGCAGAAGAATCAGACGCTGGAAAAGATATTTACCTCGATTGACTGCGGGGTTATATGCCATAGCGTAGATGGGACACGCGTTTTGAGTATAAATAAGGCGGCGCTTAAGATCATGGGATACGAGTCTATGGACGAATTGATAAAAGACGGATTTGACATGGTTGCGGGAAGCGTTGTGGAGGAAGACAGGGAAAAGCTTCAGGAATGCATGAAGAAACTGCAAAAGGAAGGTGACAGCGTCAGCATCGAATACAGAGTGCAGCACAAGAGCGGCGAAACGCTGCATATCATGGGCAATATTAAATTGCTGCAGGAAAACGGGGAACTTTTCTATCAGAGATTTCTCCTGGATTGCACTGCCCAGAAGCTGCAGGAAAAGAAAAATGAAAGATGGCAGCTGGAGCTGATTCAGGCGTTGGGGATCGATTACAGCATCGTCTGCTACTTTGACCTGGATACGGACATTGGCATTCCATTCCGGATAAACGGAGAGGATGGAAAAATTTTTGCTTCGGATAAGGAAGGAAAGATCTCTTTCCAAAAGAGCATGGAGGATTACATACAAAAATTTGTACACGAGGATGACCGGAAAATGGTGAGACAGTTTTCTTCCGTAGATTATTTGAAGGAAGAATTGTTGGAAAAAAGTTTGCAGTATGTGAATTATCGTGCTTACATCAATGGAGAAATAGAATATTACCAGTTAAAAATTGTACGGACAGGAAAATGGTCGGAAGAGCGGGGGATTGTTTTAGGATTCCGCAGTGTAGAAGAAGAAATTCGAAACGAAATCGAAAAGAAAAATCTGTTGGAAGACGCGCTGCAGCAGGCGAACCAGGCAAACAAGGCAAAAAGCGTCTTTTTGTCCAATATGTCCCATGACATCCGCACGCCGATGAACGCGATTGTCGGATTTACCACTCTTGCAATCGCGCATATGGACGACAAGGAACAGGTAGCGGAATATTTGAAAAAGATTATGACATCGGGAAACCATTTGCTGAGCCTGATCAATGACGTTTTGGATATGAGCCGTATTGAAAGCGGGAAAATGCATTTGGATGAAAAGCCATGTTCCCTGCCGGATATTTTGTATGGCCTGCGCAATATACTTCTGGCGGACGTGCATGCGAAACAGCTGGATCTTTATATGGATGCGGTGGATGTGATAGATGAAGAGATATATTGTGACAAGCTTCGGTTAAACCAGGTACTTTTGAATTTATTGAGCAATGCGGTTAAATATACGGCGGCCGGCGGCATCATCAGCATGCGCATCAGAGAAAAACCTGGAGCGCCGGCAGGTTATGCAAATTACGAATTCAGTATCCGGGATACGGGAATCGGTATGAGTGAAGAATTCGTGTCACATATTTTCGAACCTTTTGAAAGGGAGAAGAGCAGCACGATCAGCGGAATACAGGGAACCGGACTGGGAATGGCGATTACCAAAAATATTGTGGATATGATGAATGGCACCATAGAGGTAAAGAGCGAACAGGGAGAAGGAACCGAGGTGACAGTCTGCTTTACGTTCCGATTGAATTCGGAGTCCCAGGAGCCAAAGGATATACCGCAGTTGAAGGATTGCCGGGCTCTGGTGGTGGACGATGATTTCAATACTTGTGACAGCGTCACCTATATGCTCGGACAGATCGGAATGCGCGCGGAATGGACTTTATCCGGCAAAGAAGCGTTGTTACGGACGAGACAGGCTGTGATGAGGGACGACATTTATGACGTATATGTGATCGACTGGATGCTGCCGGATATGAACGGTATTGAGGTGACGAGGAGAATACGGAAAGAAATGGGAGAAACTGTGCCGATCATTCTTTTGACGGCATATGACTGGCTGGATATTGAAGAAGAGGCAAAGGAAGCCGGTATTACCGCGTTTTGCAGCAAACCGCTGTTTTTATCCGAGCTTCGAAGCTGTCTGCATTCGATCGTGAATACGGGAGAAGAGGGAGAAGAAACCGGAAGCGAACAAGTAAGCCGTCATGTAGGACGCATTTTGCTGGCAGAAGATAATGAATTGAACCAGGAAATTGCTACGGCGATTTTGGGAGATGCGGGATTTTCGACAGAAGTTGCGGATAACGGACAGATCGCGGTGGATATGCTGAAGAAATCCGAGCCGGGATATTACCAGCTGGTGCTCATGGATGTAAGGATGCCGGTGATGAATGGATATGAAGCGACAAGGGCGATCCGCAAGCTGGACGATCCTGATCTGGCTTCTATTCCGATTCTGGCCATGACGGCCAATGCATTTGAAGAAGATAAGCAGGAAGCATTAAACTGTGGGATGAATGGGCATCTGGCAAAACCGATTGATGTAAAAATGCTGCTGGATACTTTGGATAAGATATTGGTTCAATAGGAGAAACATATACAGAAAAAAAGACGCTTTGCTGGCAAAGAGGGCTCGGGCGGGAAACATTGGTTCCGCTCCGGGCCCTTTGTATAGCCGCTCTAGCATCAGGACGGAATGTGAACGATGAACACAAAACGCAGTTTTTCAGGCATAATTGTAGATTGAATAAGGCTTTGTATTTTGCTATAATGGTTGGCACAATAAAATAATAACATAAGAGGAGCGGGCATAATTATGGAAGCGCATAAGAAATCTTTTCAGGAACTGGAATTTATGAACGGAAGAATGCTTATCGGTTATGGAATGACAGTGGCGGTATTATTTGCTGCCTATCTTGTGGAATTGCTGAAGGGAAACAGGACTCCCGGTTATGTAGCGATATTTTCCGCATTGCTTTTGGCACCGTTGCTTTTGTCTTTCCTGATATACCGGAAAGATAAAGGATCACTGGCAGTAAGGACAGTGGCGGCAATAGGATATGGAATCCTATATGCGTTTGTACTGTGGACGAGCGTAAGTGTTCTTTCATTTGTTTATATTATTCCTATGTTGGTAATATTTTCTTTATATCAGGATAAAAAACTGGCAATGGGAACGGGAATCCTGACACTCGTTATTAATGTTGTTTTTATTGTGATGAATATTATGAAAGGGGTTACAAAAGAAGATATCGTAAATTATGAGATTGAGATAGCGGCGATTCTCATGGTGGTGGGATATTCCTATATGGTCTCAATGACTTTAGATCGTATATCGTCACAAAAAATACGGATTATTGAAGAAGAAAAAGAAAAAACGGCAAATATTCTGAATCAAATGGTAGGGGCAGTCAGCCATCTGAGCGCGAATATTGCGGATATTACGGAAGAATCCAGACAGATAGCAGAACAGGGAAAAAACAGTAAGACAGCGGTGGAAGATATTGTGACAGGGACAAATGAACTGGCCGCTACGATTCAGAACCAGCTGCGCATGACAGAAAATATTAAGCAGCTGACCTTTGCTACCCAGCAGTCAGCAAAGGTTGCACAGGATAAATTTATAGGAACAAGAAAAGCGGCGGAAGAGGGAAACCAGGATATGGAAGAACTTGGGAAAACTTCTTCCCTTTGCAAAGAGGCGGGGCATGAAGTGGACGCTACGATGGCCGGTCTGATGGAAAGAACCGCCGAAGCAAAAGAAATATTAGGCTTGATTGAAGAAGTGACGGACCAGACTACGCTGCTTGCTTTGAATGCGAGTATTGAGGCGGCGCATGCAGGAGATGCGGGGAAAGGCTTTGCGGTAGTGGCCGACGAAATTAAAAAGCTGGCAGAACAGACGACGGAAGCCACAAACAACATTTCCAGGATTTTTCTGGAATTGCAAAAACAGGCTGACATGGCAGGAGTCAGCGTGGACGGGCTGATTCAGACAAATGAGAAACAGACGGGATTGATCGGGAAAGTAAGGGAGACTTTTGACAAGATAAGGGGAGATATCGACGAAGTCAGTCAAAGAATGGAAGTGCAGCACGCCGATATGGAAAGAATCGTGGAAAGCAACGGAGAAATTGGAAGAAGTGTGGAAAGCCTCAGCGCGTTTAGCGAGGAATTGCTTGCGAATGTAGAAAATACGGAGAATATGTCGGATAAAACTGTGAAAGGAACGATCAATATATCCGGGCTGCTTGCCGGTGTGGTGGAAGAGATCGACAGACTACAGAAAATCATTGACGATTCCGGCGTTTCCCGGGAAGCGTAAAAAAAGTTATAGAGAAAGATTTATGCCGTCGGCACCGATAAAAAGGCTGCCGGCGGCTGTTTTATAAAAAATTTTATTTAGTATTACCATTGTTCGATTGACCTATCATCCAATATATGGTAAATTTACAATATATTGTTGTAAAATAATGCGTTATGGAAAACAATATAAAAGAAAGGGGAAATGAAAAAACAATAAATTACAACAGGAGGAAAAGATGGATATGAAAGCAATAGCGGACGATGAAAAAAGAGAAATAATAGAATTCATGCTGGATAACGCTGCGCTCGAGGAAAAAATGGGAAAATGGAAACAGAAAGAAGAAGATATTCTCCTGTTTATGGATTTTACGGCAGCATTGGTGAGAAGATCGAGAGAGGACGGAGGGTTGATTATTTCCGTAGAAAGCGGAGAGGTTCCGCCAGGTGCGGAAAATATAGAAATTTTCAGAAAAGATAAAAAAGGAGATGTGAATATTGTCATTGGAGAAAACAAACAGCATTTGGCCATGATATTTACTTCCAGGGAACGGTTTAAAGAATGTGATGATACTTCAGGGTTTGTAATGTTCATTGATGAACTGTTTGAATTTTTGGGAACTTGTGCAGGAATCGACGGAGTGATTATAAATTACAAAAAAGAAAATGTGGTTCTCAATAAAGAAATGCTTAAGATTTTTTTGGCTTTCTAATTTTAGATTAGTTTTGGGGAAAATAGTTTGTAAAGAAAAAACACTTGACACCACCTCTTCGCTGTAGTATGATATGCAATGTGTTTTACATGCTTTAGGAGACGGATGATGGAAAAAATCGTAGAACAGGGCATATTATATGATTTTTATGGGGAATTGCTGACAGAACATCAGCGGAAAATATATGAAGATGCAGTGTATCATGATCTGTCCTTAAGCGAAATCGCGGAAATGCAGGGAATCAGCAGACAAGGAGTTCATGACCTGATTCGAAGGTGTGATCGCATTCTGGAAGATTATGAAGAAAAGCTGCATTTGGTAAAAAGGTTTTATGAAATGAAAGAAAATATCCACCGGATCGAGGCATTGGCGGAGGACAATTCTTTTAGTTTGGAGCAGATGCGGAAAGAATTGAAAAAGCTGGCCGGTAAAATGATGGAAGCATTAGTGTGAGACAGGTTTGAGTTAGTTAGCAACTGTAATGAAAAAACAGAGGTTTGATATATGGCGTTTGAAAGTTTGACGGATAAACTGCAAAATGTATTTAAGAATCTGCGGAGCAAAGGCCGTCTGACGGAAGAGGATGTAAAGGCGGCTTTAAAAGAAGTAAAAATGGCATTGCTGGAAGCCGATGTCAGCTTTAAGGTGGTGAAGCAGTTTGTAAAAGCTGTGGAGGCAAGAGCTGTCGGCGCAGATGTTATGAACGGTTTAAATCCGGGGCAGATGGTTATTAAGATCGTAAATGAAGAGATGATTTCTCTGATGGGATCGGAGATGACGGAGATTCAGTTACAGCCGGGTAAATCGATAACCGTGATCATGATGTGCGGCCTTCAGGGAGCTGGTAAAACGACGACTACGGCAAAGATCGCAGGAAAGCTGAAAGTAAAGGGAAAGAAGCCATTGCTTGTGGCATGCGATATTTATCGCCCGGCGGCGGTAAAGCAGCTTCAGATAAACGGTGAAAAGCAGGAAGTGGATGTGTTTTCCATGGGGGAAAACCATAAACCTTCTGATATTGCAAAAGCAGCTTTGGAACATGCGAAGAAAAACGGACATAACGCGGTTATTTTAGATACTGCCGGACGGCTTCATATTGATGAAGAAATGATGGCGGAGCTGCAGGAGATCAAAGCATCCATGGAAGTTCACCAAACCCTGCTTGTGGTAGACGCCATGACAGGTCAGGATGCCGTGAATGTGGCGAAAGAATTCGATGAAAAAGTAGGCATCGACGGAGTTGTGCTTTCAAAGATGGACGGCGACACGAGAGGCGGCGCGGCGCTTTCTGTAAAAGCGGTGACAGGCAAGCCGATTCTTTATGTAGGTATGGGGGAAAAGCTTTCGGATCTGGAACAGTTTTATCCTGACCGGATGGCAAGCCGTATCCTCGGTATGGGCGATGTGCTTACGTTGATCGATAAAGTCCAGGCGAATATCGATATCGATGAAGATAAGGAAAAAGAAATGGCTGCCCGGATGAAGAAGGGCAAGTTTGATTTTAACGATTATCTGGAGAGCATGAAACAGATGAAAAAGATGGGAGGGCTTTCCAGCATTTTAGGAATGATACCCGGCATGGGACGTCAGCTGGGGGATATTGAATCCATGGTGGATGAAAAGCAGCTGTCCAGAACGGAAGCGATTATTCTCAGCATGACCCCGGCGGAAAGAGAGAATCCGAAACTGCTGAATCTGAGCAGAAAGAGCCGTATCGCGAGAGGGGCAGGAGTGGATATCGCTGTGGTAAATCGTTTTGTAAAGCAGTTTGAACAATCCCAGAAAATGATGAAACAACTGCCCGGCATGATGGGCGGCAGGAAAGGAAAAGGGATGTTCGGAGGAATGAAATTTCCTTTTTAGACATTCGGGAGATTTCGCGTAAAGTTGTAGATAATAGAAATAGATATTTCAAAGAGTATTTATTTTTATTTCTTATAAAAATTTATTAATGGAAAGCAATATGCGGAGGTGAAAAAACATGGCAGTAAAAATCAGGTTAAGAAGAATGGGTCAGAAGAAAGCTCCTTTCTATAGAATTATCGTAGCAGATTCCAGATCCCCGAGAGACGGAAGGTTTATCGAAGAAATCGGAACCTATGACCCTAAGACAGATCCAAGCAGTTTTAAAGTAAACGAAGAGTTGGCTAAGAAATGGTTAGCGAACGGAGCACAGCCTACGGAAATTGTTAACAAGATTTTCAAACAGGCAGGTATTACAAAATAAGGATATCTGGCCGCTTTTGGAGGTGGACTATGAAGGAATTAGTTGAAGTGATTGCAAAAGCACTTGTTGACAATCCGGATGAAGTGGTGGTATCGGAGAAAGAAGAGGGCAGAAATGTCATCATAGAACTCCACGTTGCACAATCCGATATGGGTAAGGTGATCGGAAAACAGGGAAGGATCGCGAAGGCGATTCGTTCCGTTGTAAAAGCAGCGTCATCCAAAGACAATAAGAAGGTGGATGTAGAAATTGTTTAAAAAGAGTTGGCCGCCGGGCCGGCTCTTTTTTTTATAAAAATTATAAAAATAGTCAGGAAAGGTTGTTGAATAAAAGGAATATGGAAGATAAATTAAGAGTGGGCGTAATTTCCTCCACCCATGGAATTCGAGGAGAGGTTAAAGTCTTTCCTACTACGGACAGCCCAAATCGTTTTAAAAAGATGAAAAAAGTGATCCTAAACCATGGGAAGGAAGAACTGGAGCTTGAAATCGAAGGCGTTAAATTTTTTAAAAAATTTGCCATTCTGAAATTTAAGGGGATCGATCATATAAACGATATTGAAGCATATAAAGGCGGAGAACTTTATGTTGCCAGGGAGAATGCCCAGAAATTGGGGAAGGATGAATATTTTATTGCGGATCTGCTCGGTGTTTCGGTGGTAGATGAAAATGGAGAGAAACTTGGCGTGTTAAAAGATGTCATAGAAACCGGAGCGAATGATGTTTATGTAGTGGAAAGGGAAAATAAAAAGGATTTGTTGATTCCGGCAATTAAACAATGCATTCGGAAAGTGGATGTGGAAGCGGGAGAAATGGAAGTGCATTTAATGGAAGGGCTTTTAGAAGAATGAATTTTTATATCATGACGTTATTTCCGGAAATGATCGAACAAGGAGCCAAAAACAGTATTCTCGGACGGGCAATCGACAACGGTATCATATCTTTGGAAGCTGTTAATATACGGGACTATACGGAGGATAAGCATCGAAAAGTGGATGATTATCCCTATGGAGGAGGCGCGGGCATGCTGATGCAGGCGCAGCCCGTCTATGACTGCTGGCGGGCGGTAGAGGAAAAAATAAAGGAAAAACGCGGAAGCAAAGCTGGAGCGAAAACGAGGGTGATATACCTTACTCCCCAGGGAAAAACCTTTCATCAGGAAATGGCCGGGGAGCTGGCAAAAGAGGAAGATATTATATTTCTTTGCGGACATTATGAGGGCATCGATGAACGGGCGTTGGAAGAGATCGTGACAGATTATGTTTCGATCGGCGACTATGTGCTGACAGGAGGAGAACTTCCTGCGCTGGTGATGATCGATGCGGTCGCAAGGCTTGCACCAGGCGTACTTCACAATGAGGATTCGGCCGGCGAGGAGACTTTTTATAACGATCTGCTCGAATATCCGCAATATTCCAGGCCGGAACAATGGCATGGAAAGAAGGTGCCGGAGGTATTGCTTTCAGGCAATCACAAGAAAATCAGGGAATGGCGTCTGGAGCAGTCGGAGATCAAAACGCAACGCTGGCGGCCTGATCTCTATGAAAAATATGCGCTGCGGAAAAAGCTGATGGAAAAGCTGGTAAAAAAGAACAAAGCGCTATATGCCGATATGTCGGAGAGTCTGGGAAGAGGACGGGGCGAACTGATCTATGGGGGAGAGGACGGAGCTGTAGTCTGGGATAAGAAAGCGGATGTTTATATGCTGTCCTCATTTGACAAGGCTTCTGCAGAGAAAATAGTGGATCAGATACCGGAACGGATCAAGGACGGGCAGTTCATTCTTCATGAGGAATGGCTGCTTCCTCCGATGGAAAGACGGTTTCCGGTAAAAGAGAAGATGATGTGCCAACGCGCCGTTTATAACAGGGACGTTTCCCTGCCCCGATCCGGGGAAATAGAGATCCTGCAGCTGGATATTTCCTGGCTGCCCGTCATATCCGCACATTACCACCTGGGATCGGAAGGGTATGTGGAGGAACGATTGTTAAGCGGAGCCATATTCGGCGCATTTATAGAAGGGAAACTGGCGGGTTTTATAGGGGAGCATATAGAAGGCAGCCTTGGCATGCTGGAAGTATTTGAAGAGTATAGAAGAAAGGGCATCGCTGCGGAGCTGGAAAGTTATATGATCAACCTTCACCTGTCCAGAGGACATCTTCCTTACGGAGATGTGATCGTCGGGAATGAGGCATCTATGAAGCTTCAAAGGAAGCTGGGACTGAAAGTCAGCAAAGAAATTTACTGCTGGGCGATCGTCCCAAGCGACGCAGCTCTTTGAGAGCCGATTTATGGAATAAAAAACCGGCATGAAAACCGGCTTTCAAGAAAAGGCGTCGATATGCATGGTGATGTTTTGCGCATGGTCGCCGTAAGCTTTGCCGAAGATATTGATGCCGCCTATATGAACGGCGTCTTCTTTAATAGCGATTTTAAAAGAAATATAAGGGCTGGTGGCCAGGTCAAAGGTGTCGATGGTAACGGATTCTGTTTTTAACACTCCGTCCAGCGACACTCCTTTTTTATCTAAGCCGATGGTCTTTAACAGGCCGAACTGCGTGTTGCCGTCCGTCCACCACGCCGGTGTCAGCTTGCCATGGCGGCCGCCGAAATCGCCGGGCGATGTATAAGTGAGCAGTTCGGTGTCATTGAGGTAAAAAGTAATATCGGAGGGCCAGACATTCCGGTATCCGGGAGCTTCCGAACATAGTTCCAGGCTGAAAGAGATATAACTGGGTCTGGAATCAATCAGGAAATGATTGGGGAAGCGGTATTCGATAAATCCTTTGTGAAACCATATGAGCTGGGCCGAGATACGGCCAGGAGAGTAAAAAGCCCTCACATCGTCGCAGGATTCAATATAGGATGATTCATTTACCATGCCGCAAGTAGGATAAATTTTAAAATCAAAATAATTGCCAATAGGCATATCCACGGAAAAAGACCGTGCCGCCGTCTGGCGGGGAGAATCGTTGATGGAAATTTTGATATCTTCCGCGCGGGAGCTGCAGACTTTTTGGGAACCCCTGATGCCGGGAAGCATTTCAGCAGTGATCAGTCCGGCCTCCTCCAGCAGATTAACGTGGAAGGCGGCGGAAGAAACAGGAATCTGCAATTTTTGTGCCAGTTCCACAATATTGAGAGACTGGTGTTTTAGAAGATACAAAATCTTAAGGCGGACCTGGGAAGAGAGAGCCTTTCCAAGCAGCTCCAAGGACTGATAGTGGTCAGGGTCATCCAGGCTTAAGGATATATGTCGTGTTATTTTTTCATTTTCATGAACCGTTCTAGTTTTCATATCAATTACCATGCCTTTCTGCGTGTGATCCATTATATCATAGTCTTAAGAAAATCTCAATTTATTACAATAATACTGTAATAAAATGAATTCTGAAAACAATTTAATTGTAAATATGCACATAAAATAAGTATTTTTTATAAATAAATATTGACATATTGCACAAAATATATTATATTAAAGGCACATCAAAATTGAAATAAAGTGAGGGATAACATGACGAAGTATTATAAAGAAAATTATCCGAGGCCTCAGTTCGTCAGAGATTCTTACCTTGATTTGAATGGCGAATGGAATTTTCGCTTTGATGATGGGGATGAGGGACTTTCGGCAGGATGGAAAAATGGTTTTGAAAGCCGGAAGATTTTAGTGCCGTTTTCCTACGAATGCACGGACAGCGGCATTGGATGCACCGAAGTCCATGAAATCGTATGGTACAGCAGAAAAATTGATTTTCAGCCGTTAAGAAAACGCGGCGGAAGGATCATTTTAAATCTGGAAGGCGTCGATTATGAAACGAACCTCTGGGTCAACGGCATTTTTATCGGAAACCACAAGGGGGGATACGCAAGATTTTCCTTTGATATTACGGAGGCATTGGAGGATGGAGAAGGAACTGTTGTAATCCGGATAAGCGACAGCCTGACGACAGCCCAGCCGAGAGGAAAGCAGCGATGGCTTAAGGAGAATTATGACTGCTGGTATGTGCAGACGACGGGAATCTGGAAAAGCCTTTGGGCGGAAGAAACAGGAGAAAGCCGTCTGGAACATCTGCATATGATTCCGCGATACGATGAAAATGCGGTAGATTTTGAATATGTCATTAAGGAAAGGAGAGAGGCAGAAAAAGTAGAAGTAGAGACAGTAATTACCTTTCAGGATGATACGATATGCAGCATAAGGGAAACGGTGGTCAGAAGCTGCTATTCCAGACGCTTTTCACTGATCAATGATCATGTGAAATGGAAAGTAAAATATTGGTGTCCGAAGTCTCCGAATTTATACGATGTATGCGTAAGAATTTACGAAGATGGAATACTTACAGATGAAGTGGGCAGCTATTTTGGATTGCGGAAGATCGCTGCAGACAGCAGAAGAATTACATTAAATAACATGGACTGCTATCTGAAAATGATTTTGGACCAGGGGTATTGGGAGCATACGGGATTGACGCCTCCGAATGAGGAAGCGCTGAAAAAAGATATCGACAAGATCCTTTCCTATGGATACAACGGAGTCCGCAAGCACCAGAAGACGGAAGACGAACGGTTTTATTACTGGGCGGATGTAAAAGGACTGCTGGTATGGTGTGAGTTTCCTTCTTTTTATGAACTGAATGGAATATCGATGGAAAACGCTGCGAAGGAATGGATAGAAATCGTAAAACAATACTATAATCATCCGTCAATTATCACCTGGGTCCCCTTTAACGAATCATGGGGCGTTCCGAGAATTATCGAGGATGGACAGGCGCAGAGCTTTACGGAATCCGTCTATTATATGACGAAGGCGCTGGACGATACAAGGCTGGTCGTGAGCAATGACGGCTGGGAACATACAAAATCGGATATTCTTACGCTTCACGATTATGCGCCGGATGGAAGGACGCTTCGGAAAAACTGGAAAAACCTTGAGGGAATATTAAAAAATGAGCATTCTTTTAACGGGGAACGCTATGCGTTTGCAAAGGGTTTCCGCTATGAAGGGCAGCCGGTCATTCTCAGCGAATTCGGGGGAATTGCTTATGGAAAAACAGAGGATGGATGGGGATACGGAGATGCGGAAAACAATGAAGATGCATTTTTGGAACGTTTATCTGGAATCATGGATGCCATATACGGGACGGAATTTATCTGTGGATTCTGCTACACGCAGCTGACCGATGTGGAGCAGGAGCAGAACGGCCATATGTATATGGACCGGGAAGATAAAATCGAGCCTGAAAAGATAAAGAAAATCATAAGAGGATTATGAAAAAGGAGGAAAAAGAATGAAAAAACGTTTATTAGCATGTATGCTCGCAGGGGTAATGGCAGTGTCGGCGCTGGCTGGATGCGGCAGTACCGGAAACGGCGGCCAGGAGCAGAGCGCCGCTCCTGAAGCGGAATCAGCAGAAAATACGGAAGAAGCGGAAGCACCCGCAGCAGATAATGCCACGGAAGATAATGCCGAGGCAGAAACGAACAACGGGGAAAAGACAGTAATTACTTTCTGGAATGGATTTACAGGTTCCGACAGGGAAACCCTGGAGGCTTTGGTAAAGGAATATAACGAAACGAATGACAAAAATATTGAAGTACAGATGGATATTATGCCCTGGGATAGTTTTTACCAGAAGCTGGCTACGGCGCTTCCGGTAGGAGAAGGGCCGGACATCCTTGCCATGGCGACGGAAAGAATCGGTTCTTATGCGGATCCCGGAGCTTTGGCGGCAGTCGATGATATTTATTCTTCCGGTATCGTGGATGAAACGGTTGTGCCGGAAACGTTAAAAGAAAATTTGAAATATGATGGAAAATATTATGGTGTTCCCATGAATTTTGCCACATTGCTTTTATATTATAACAAGACGATCTTTGAAGAAGCCGGGCTTGATCCGGAGAAGGCGCCGGAAACATGGGAAGAATTGGAACAATATGCACAGCAGATCGTAGAAAAGACAGGAAAATACGGATTTGATATGGCGGTAAAAGATACGACTCCCATGTGGTGCATTATGCTTTGGGGAAATGGCGGAGATATTATCAAAGACGGCAAGGCAGTATTTAACAGCCCGGAAAACGTGGAAACAGTGACAAGATGGGCCGAAAATATCAGGGATAAGAAGTTCGGGCCGGAAGTGCTGACAGGCGGGGAGATCGATAAACTTTTCGAGAGCCAGAAATTGGCAATGTATTTCTGCGGCCCCTGGGCGACCAATGGATTCACGAATGCAGGAATTGATTACGGCGTAGCACAGGCACCGAAAGGACCCAAGGAGCAAGTGACACAGGCGAATGCAGTCGGCATGTATATGACTTCTTCCAGTAAGAATAAAGAGGCGGTTTACGATTTCTTTGGTTGGTGGAATTCCAAAGATACACAGGTAAAATGGAGCCTTGGAACAGGATTCCCTCCGGCGAGAACGGATATTGCGGATGATGAAAGAATGAAGGAAAATCCGTATATTGCGGAATTTGCAAAACCGGCCAATGAGAGCAAAATGTATTTGCAGCAGCTGACCAACTTTGCAGAGGTGGATACACAGGCAATCGTACCTGCTTTCGAAAAGATTCTTCTGGAAAATGCGGATGTACAGGAAGCCTTGGACGAGGCAAATGCGGTGATTGAAAGCTTAATCCAATAGCGGCGGACAATGTGTCTTCGGGCGGTACGCCTTTGGACGATACGTCCTTGGACAATATGTCTATAGCATATGTGTAAGAAAGCCAGATACCCCGCCGGGCCGCGGCAGGAAAAGAACAATGTCCTGCGGCATGCGGCGGGGCCTGGATTTTAGATAAAAAATGCCAAGGGATATGGTGACGGATAGAAGAAAGGAAAGCTATGAAAACAAAATCCTTACTGGAAAAAAAGAGGGAACGGACGGGGCTGCTATTTGTTATGCCTTCGATGATCATTTTTACGGTGTTCGTATTTGTTCCATTGATCATATCGTTTGTTTTCAGTCTTCTCAAATTCGATATGATGTTCAACCATATTGAGTTCCAAAAACTGGATAATTATAAGAAATTATTGGGAGACGGAAGATTTTGGAACGCTTTATGGAATACGGTGTATTTTACTCTTTTTTCAGTGCCGCTGCTCATCGGCCTGGCCCTTATTGTGGCAGTTATGATCAAAAAGAAAGGATGGTTTTCCGGATTTTGCAAATCAGTTTATTTTATTCCGGCCATCTGCTCTATGACGATCGTTTCTATTTTGTGGAGTTTTTTGGTCAATCCGGACATAGGGGTATTCAGTTATTGGCTCAGTCTGCTCGGAGTAAAACCGATCAATGTGCTGAACAGTCCGAAATGGGCCATGCCCACCGTTATTCTGGTCGGCGTCTGGAAAAATTTTGGTTTTAATATGGTGATACTTTTAGCCGGTTTAAACGGCATTGATGAGTCTTATTACGAGGCGGCGGAGATGGACGGTGCGAAAGGCTTGCAAAAATTCCTGAAAATAACGGTTCCCATGCTGATGCCTACCTTAAGCTTTACGATCGTTAATTCTATTATCGGGTCTTTCCAGGTATTCGACCAGGTATATGTTATGACAAAGGGAGGCCCTTTGTTTAAGACACAGACGCTGGTACAGTTAATTTACAGCACAGCCTTTGATTCGTTTAATATGGGATATGCCTCAACGATTGCCGTAGCCTTGTTTTTGATCACGTTTTTAGTTTCCACATTTACTTTTAGGAAAATGACAAGGGGAGAAGAGGATTTGGGATGAAAGGAGCTTGAATAGAAAGATGAAAATAAATACAGAATATGCTGGTAAATATGTTTGGAAGGTGATCCGTATTGTCGCTCTTGGATTTCTGGCATTTATCGTCCTTTATCCTTTCCTTTGGATGTTGGTGACATCTTTTAAAGCGGAAGCCGATATCGTTTCCTTTCCGCCAAAGCTTTTTTCCGGACGGTTTGGTCTGGATTCCTATATTAGCATATGGGACAGGATCCCTTTTCTCAAATATTATAAAAATACGATTATTTTTGCCACCTCTGTTACTCTTGTGTCACTTTTGTTCGATACCATGTCGGGATATGCGTTTGCCAGAATGAATTTTCCTGGAAAAAATGTGATGTTTCTCCTCGTTATGGGAACGATGATGATTCCGTTTCAGGTCATTATGGTACCTTTGTTTGTAGAAATATATAAGTTCGGTCTGATCAACACCTATGTGGGAATGCTGCTTCCAAGGGCAACCAATGCTTTCGGCATTTTTATGATGCGTTCGTTTTTTGTTTCACTGCCAAAAGGGCTGGAAGAAGCAGGAAGAATCGATGGAGCGGGAGAGTTTCGGATTTTTGGGAAAATAATGGTTCCTTTGTGTAAACCGGCGATTGTATCGCTATTCATTTTCCATTTCATGTATCAATGGAACGATCTTCTCTATCCGTTGCTTATGACTACGGATGAGCGCAGGAAAACGCTTCCTGCGGGCCTGGCTACTTTTATGGGAACCCATGTGGTGGAATACGGGGTAATTATGGCAGGTGCATGCCTGTCCCTGCTGCCTATATTAATCGCCTACCTTGTGGCTCAAAAACAGTTTGTGCAGGGAATCGCTATGACGGGGATGAAAGGATAGATGACCAGAATGAGGAAAAAAATGAAAAAAGCAAAGTTTTTAATAAAGGAAACAGGGGCAAAGAAAGCAAACCCATTGATTTTCGGACATTTTATTGAGTTTATGAGAGATTGTATCGACGAAGGCATGTGGGCGGAACTTTTGAAAAACCGCGGATTCGACCGGAAAAAAGAAATACCGGAAGGTGTGGTAGACGGTAATCCCAATGTGGCGGAATCGTGGTACCGCACGGGAGGAAAGAACGCTTTTGAGATTGCTTTGGATCAGGAACATTCTTTAGCAAAAGACGGATTTTCCCAGAAGATTACATGTTATAATGACTATGACGGGTATGTGGGACTCGCCCAGGGAGCCCTTTACATGGAAGAAGGAAGTTACAGGGGGTATTTGTGGGCGAAAGCCGAAAGTGATGCGGAAATTATGGTTTGTGCTTATGAAGAGGACGGCACTATTTTTGGCAGCCAGAAATTCCACGTGCATACGGAGTGGGAGAAATTTTCATTTGCATTTCATGTAAACAAAAGAACCCGGTGCGGAGTGTATGAAATCCGTCTGCTGGGGGAGGGGACGGTATGGCTGGACGGAGCGTCCCTGATGCCCGAAGAGACCAGGGACGGCATATGGAAGGAAGTCTATGAACATATAAGAGCGCTGGCTCCTCCCGTCATCCGCTTTCCCGGCGGATGCTTTGCGGATTGCTATTGCTGGCTGGACGGCGTAGGGGAAAGGGATCAAAGGCCCTATCGCTTTAACCGCCATTGGGGAGGTTATGAGGATAATAGTTTTGGAACAGACGAATATATGGCCTTTTGTGAAAGCATTGGCTGCGAACCGATGATCTGCGTGAATTTTGGAAGCGGTACCCCGGAAGAGGCGGCTGCCTGGGTAGAATATTGCAATGGCGGGGAAGATACTTTTTATGGAAGCATGCGGGCGAAAAACGGACATCCCCAGCCATATCATGTAAAATACTGGGATATCGGGAACGAAACATTTGGTGACTGGGAGATCGGACATTGCAGCGCGGAAGAATACGGCAGGAAATATATGGACTTTTACCGGGCGATGAAGGAAAAGGATGAGAGCATTGTATTCATGATATGTGGAGGCGACGGCGACGACCGCTCTCAAAAATGGAACGAGCAGGCTATGAAGCTTGCGGGAACCCATATGGATGCGCTCTGCCTCCACATGTATGTGCTAAAACAAATGGAAAAAAAACATTATGATAATAAGGATATCTATTATGCGGTAACGGGCGCGGTAAAAAAATACGAGGAGATATTGGCGGATTCGTTCCGCACGGTAAGAAAAGAAAATCCCGAAGCCAAAATAGCGGTGACAGAATACAACATGGGGACGCTGATCGATTCTTACCGGGAACAGACGCTGGAAGCAGCTCTGTTTAATGCAGGGATGTGGAATATGTTCCTGCGGAACGCGGAAAAACTTTTGATGTGCAATATTTCCGATCTGGTAAACGGATGGCCGGGAGGATGCATCGTCAGCAAAAACGGACACGCTTACGGAACCGCAAGCTACTACGCCATGAAATTATATGCGGAAGCCGGCATATGCGAAATTCTGGACGGAAACATGGAATGCGAGCAATATGATATCGAGGAACAGATAGGCAATATAGAACCGATACAAGGCATTCCTTATGTGGATGCAGCAGCCTGCAGGGACAACGAAGGAAGAACCATTATTTTTGCTATAAACCGTTCCCTGGAAGAAGAAATATACCTCCTGACCGGCGCGGAAGGAAAAGAAGTGGAAATCACAGAATTGAACGCAGAAAAAGTTTCGGACTGCAACAGCGCGGAACAAATGTGCGTACTTCCCAAAAGCCGAAAACTAATAATAGAAACGGATGGCATCCCCTTAATGCCCCATTCTATTAACCGGATATGGGTGTTGTCCTGATAGGATCGTGTGGGAGGAGGGCGTGACTGGGTCGGAAAGGCGGGGATGGCGGGCAAAGAGTCGGCGGGCGGGGAATGTTTTCCCGTGCCAGCTTCGGAAAATGAATTTTCTAAATATTCCGGCATAGTTGTATTGGCCGGACGCAACCGCCCGCGATTCGCCATCCAGGCTCACTGCGGGCTTTTGGTGACATCCATGTCACCAAATTGCTGTTTTTTGAACGGAATATTAAGAAAATCTCATTTCCCTCCGCAAAGCAGCGGCGAAAACATTCCCCGCCCACCGGCTCTTTGCCCGCCACCCCCACCTTTCCGACCCAGTCACGCCCTCCCTTTCACTGAATGGATAGCTTCTTATATTCCAATATTGCAATCCAGGATATCATATAGAAACACGAAAATCAAATTTATAAGCTTAGAGCATGGCAGGAGAGGATCAGGCGGCATGGGATGCGGGGAATGGGAAAGAGGGAATGCCGGGCGGTGGAGGGGCGGGACAGGCGGTGGCTGGATTTCCGTTGTTTTGTGAAGGGAAATGAGATTTTCTTAATATTCCGTTCAAAAAACAGCAATTTGGTGACATGGATGTCACCAAAAGCCCGCAATGAGCCTGGATGGCGAATCGCGGGCGGTTGCGTCCGGCTAACACAACTATGCCGGAATATTTAGAAAATCCATTTTCCGAAGCTGGCGCGGAAATCCAGCCACCGCCTGTCCTGTCCCTCCACCGCCCGGCATTCCCCCTTTCCCATTCCCTGCATCCCATGCCGCCTGATCTTCTCTTTCCATACCCCCAAAATTGAATTTCCACCGCCCAGCGAAAAATCCCTTGCATTCCGCGTTCTTTTATGGTAAAGTATCAATGTTGCATAAAAAGTGGATGGTCCTCTGTACTTTCATGTAGTAAGAACATCTGGATATGAAGGAGGCACATATGAACGATATTATCAGAGAAATTGAAGCAGAACAGTTAAAGGAAAACGCACCGGAATTCAGAGTGGGCGACACGGTTAAGGTATACGGAAAGATCAAAGAGGGTAACCGTGAAAGAGTTCAGGTGTTTGAAGGAATTGTTTTGAAGATTCAGAACGGCGGAAACCGGACGACCTTTACCGTAAGAAAATCTTCGAACGGAATCGGCGTGGAAAAAACATGGCCGTTGCACTCTCCGAATGTGGAAAAGGTAGAGGTTGTAAGAAGGGGTAAAGTAAGAAGAGCAAAACTGTTCTACTTAAGAGAACGCGTAGGTAAGAAAGCGAAAGTAAAGGAACGGATTTAATAAGCCGGTAATAGAGAGGGCAATTACGATGTGTAATTGCTCTTTTCCGTTTTTTATATTATAGTAGTGTGAAGAGAAGTTCTAAAGCTCGCACCAGTGGGTGCTTCGCCAAGAACTTCTAGGGTTCGCATCGTAATTTGCGACGCGAACCGTTCTTCACACCGAAGAATGCCCAAAATGCGGGCGTTCTTCCCATGGATAGTTTGTGCCGCCGGGAAGCGGTATAGGGGTTAGGGATAAAGGGAATGAGAAGAAAGCGCAAAGGATTAAGTTTCTATGAGAAAAAGAAAAGAATAAACGCAAGCGTACTGCGAGAAATATTCGGGATGCTGTTTGGAACATTTGCAGCGGTATTTCTGGCGGCCGTACTCGTATACAGCGCGGGGATGCGGACGAACATGATAGGAGTTTCCATGGAGCCGTCCCTTTATAACGGACAGAAAGTACTGGTCAACCGGTTGATTTATAAATTTTCCGCACCCAAAAAGGATGATGTGATTGTTTTTCTTCCGGGAGGAAATCAAAATGTCCATTATTATATGAAAAGAGTGGTAGCCGTTCCCGGACAGCGTGTACAGATCATAGATGGCATGCTTTATGTGGACGGTATTCCCGAAGAAAACGAAGTCTATGATAAAATGGGAGATGCGGGGATTGCGGAAAATGAGATTCTCTTGGGCAGCGATGAATATTTTGTCCTGGGCGATAACCGTAACAGCAGTGAAGACAGCCGGTCAGGAAATATCGGTCCTGTCAACAGAGAAAGCATCTATGGCAAAGCCTGGTTCCATATGAGCGGAGGCGGGGACGGCATGGGGCTGGTGAAATGACAACGGAGAAAAAGGCAAAGATAACAGAAAGGTATTAGAAAGAAAAATGAATTATCAATGGTATCCAGGTCATATGACGAAAGCAAAACGGATGATGCAGGAAAATATAAAGCTGATCGATCTGGTAATCGAACTGGTAGATGCCAGGGTTCCCTTGAGCAGCAGGAATCCGGATATCGATGAACTGGCTAAAAATAAGTCGAGGATATTGCTTTTAAATAAATTTGACCTGGCGGATGCGGAATATAATAAAAAATGGAGCAGTTATTTTAAGGAAAAAGGATTTTACGCGGTGGAGATCGACTCCAGAAGCAAGACAGGAATGAAAAACATCCAAAAAGCGGTACAAGAGGCATGCAAGGAGAAGATCGAAAGAAATAAAATGAGGGGAATCATCAACCGTCCGGTACGGGCTATGGTAGTGGGCATACCCAATGTGGGAAAATCTACCTTTATTAATTCCTTTGCGGGAAAAGCGTGTGCGAAAACGGGCAATAAACCGGGAGTAACCAAGGGAAAACAGTGGATACGGCTGAATAAGGGGCTGGAACTTCTGGATACTCCGGGTATCCTTTGGCCGAAATTCGAAGAACAGGCGGTAGGAATGCGGCTGGCGTTGATCGGATCCATGAATGATGAAATATTGAATATCGATGAACTGGCGCTGGAACTCATAAGCTTTTTGGAAAAAAATTATCCGGGGTCGCTGATGGAGCGTTACGAAACCGATAGGAAAACGGAGAACACTTTTGAAATATTAAAAGAAATATGTATCAACAGACGCTGCTATTTAAAAGGGGAAGAACCGGATATATCAAGAGCCGCTGCTATTGTTCTGGATGATTTCAGGCATGGAAGGCTGGGACGTATTACGTTGGAATTTCCGAATGAAGTGCAGTCAAATTCATAGGAGCTGAATAATATGAAAAAGGTATTGAAAGAAATATTAAGTACAAGTCTATATCTTCTTATTGTACTTTGCCTGACTTATATTGTCATTCATTTTGTAGGGCAGAGAACACAGGTAATCGGAGGGTCGATGGAGACTACTCTCAGTGAAAATGACAATTTGATTGTAGATAAGCTGACTTACCGTTTCCGGGAGCCAAAACGGTTTGACATTGTTGTATTTCCTTTCCAATACGAAAAGGATACTTATTATATCAAAAGAATCATCGGTCTGCCCGGCGAAACCATTTTTATCGATGAGGAAGGAAATATTTTTATCGACGATGAATTGCTGACAGAAAGCTACGGCAAAGAAATCATAAAAGATGCCGGCCGCGCTTATGAGCCGGTCACTTTGGGAGAAGACGAATATTTTGTCATGGGCGACAACCGGAACAACAGCCAGGACAGCAGGGATCCTACCGTTGGAAATATTGCCCGGAGCGATATTATCGGAAGGGCATGGATACGCATCTGGCCGTTAAACAAATTCGGGATTTTAAAGCATCAATAAAAGCCGGGCAATGGAAGGGATATGGATAAAATATGGAACAGAAGATAAATGAAATAAAAGCGATTTTTCAGGCAGCCAATATCGAAAAGCTGCCTGAACTTATAAAAACATATTCTTCAGATCAAAGAAGCGGCGTGCGGACATTGATCAAAAATGCGGAAAAGAAATTAACCAATCTGGAAAAAGAAATAGAACGGACGGAAAAAATGAAGGAATACGAATATGCATATAAGGAATATTCGTATATTTGCGGCATCGACGAGGTGGGGAGGGGGCCGCTTGCGGGGCCGGTGGTTGCCGGAGCCGTTATTCTTCCGACGAATTGTGATATTTTATATCTTAATGATTCCAAGCAATTATCCGAAAAAAAAAGAGAAGAGTTATACGATATTATTATGGAAAAAGCGGTGGCGACAGGTATCGGGTATGCATCGCCCCAAAGGATCGATGAAATTAATATCCTGCAGGCGACCTATGAAGCGATGCGCCAGGCTATCGGAATGCTTCCGGTACGGCCGGATTTGCTCTTGAACGATGCGGTGACGATTCCGGGGGTGCCTTTTCAGCAGATACCGATTATCAAAGGAGATGCCAAAAGCATATCTATCGCTGCGGCGAGCATTATCGCCAAAGTGACCAGAGACAGGCTCATGGTACAATATGACCAAATTTTCCCCGGTTACGGTTTCGCATCCAATAAGGGGTATGGGTCTGCGGTACATCTGGAAGCGCTGAGAAAATATGGGCCTACCGCGATACACAGGCATTCTTTTATTCGGAATTTTATGGAGGTAGAGGATTGAACTTATCCGGTTTATTTCAGTATGGAAATAGAAATTTGAAAAGCAGGAATACGGGAAAGGTGCAGATACAGAACAATTCATCGAATAGTTCTTCGTCCCATGCCGTACGGAATTTATCTACAGGCCAGACCATACAAGGGGAAGTGGTGAGCAAGAACGGAAATGAAGTGCAGATCAGAGTGGATAACAGAGATGTTGTCATATCCGCAAAACTGGATGCGGATATGAATGTGTCCGTGGGGCAGAGCATGACTTTTGAGGTGAAAAATGGCACCGGCTCCCAGATAGCGCTTCGTCCGCTCTACGAGAACCTGACAAGCGATGGCAATGTGTTGAAAGCGCTGGAGGCGGCAAAGCTTCCTGCAACAAATGAAATGGTTCGCATGGTTTCCGCCATGATGGAAAACGGGATGTCTATTGACAAAAGCGCGTTGACGGACATGAGCAGACTTGTAATGTCGAATCAGGGGACAGATCCGAAGACTATTGTAATGATGAAAAACTTTCAGATTCCAATCACTCCTGAAAATATCGGGCAGTTTGAAAATTACGAACGGTATGAACACCAGATATTAAGCAGCGTTACGGATATTCTGATGGAAATCCCACAGACATTTGCAGCTATGGTAAATGGAGGCAATGAAAATGCCGCCATTGATTTTTATATGCAAATCCTTCAGCTTTTTGGCGGTGACCAGGCGGTCGGAGGCGAAAACATAAATGCGGCTGCGGGCGGCAATGTCTTTGCCGATATTATAGAAGAAACGATAGGCGCAGAGGGTGAAAATGTTCCAATAGCGGACAATGGAAATGATGCGGCAGTGTCCCGGCCAGAGGCAGGGGTTTTGCAGGAAACGTATATACAGGCAAAAGGAGAGATGTCGGAAAGCCTGTTAGGCATGGGAGGAAAAGAAGGACAAGAGACGCCGGATGGCATAAAGGAGGCGCCGGATGGCGGTGGATATTCCGCGCCGCTAGGAGACAGCCTGAATATAGGGGAGCGATACCAGCTGGCGGCTTCTCTTGGACGGCTCGGTTTCTTGCCGGAACAGCTTCAGCAGATACGGGATGGGAATATGCCCATCGAACAGCTTTTGAAAAATTTGCAGTCTTTGCTGGCCGAAAAGGGAGATTCTGTCAATAAAGAGGAACTGTTAAAACTGTTTGGCAGCAAAGAATATGGGCGGATATTGAACCAACATATAGGACAGCAATGGACGATACGGCCGGAAGAAGTGGCAAATAAAAAAGATGTGGAAGCGCTGTATAACAGGCTCAGGCAGCAGACGATGCGGCTGACGGAATCGCTGGGACAGGCGGCAAAGGATACCCCATTGGCCAAAAGCCTTACTACGGTGCAGAATAATATCGACTTTATGAACCAGTTAAACCAGATGTTCAATTATATACAGCTTCCGCTGAAAATGAGCGGCGGAGAAGCGCATGGGGATCTGTATGTATATACAAACAAAAAAAGTGCGGTAAGAGAGGATGGAAGCGTCAGCGCCCTGCTTCATCTCGATATGGACCATCTCGGCCCTCTGGATGTGTATGTAGTGCTGAAAGAGCAGCGCGTGAATACTCAGTTTTATCTCCAGGACGAAAGTATGATCGATTTTATCGCCGACCATATTCATATTCTGAACGAAAGGCTGGAAAAAAGAGGATATTCCATGCATGCGGAAATGAAAGTAAGGGAAGATGAAAAGGAAACAGTGGATGTAATGAAAAAAATAACGGCGCAGGAATCCAGATCGGCATTGCTGGCACAGTATGCATTTGATGTCAGAGCTTAAGTATAATAAGAAGTGAGGATGAAAATGGATCAATATCGGGCGAAAAGGACAAAAAAAGGGCAAAACGAAGAAAAACCGAAACAGGCGATCGCGCTTTCCTACGATCCTGATGAAGAAGCGCCCCGGGTTATAGCCAGCGGCAGGGGGGCTTTGGCAGAAAGAATCATTGAACGGGCGCAGGAAGCGGATGTGCCGGTTCATCAGGATCATAAATTGGCGGATACGCTTTCCCGCCTGGAGATCGGGGATATGATACCGCCGGAATTATACGAAGTGGTAGCGGAAATACTTGTTTTTGTAGATGCTATGGATAAGATCAAAGCAAAAATGGATCAAAAAGGAAAGAAGCATTGAATAAAAGGGCATTAGGGAAAAAGTATGAAGAAAAGGCCTGTCAATATTTGGAAAGCCAGGGAATGAAAATTGTGGAGAAAAATTTCCGGTGCCGGCAGGGGGAAATCGATCTCATCGGTTTCCATGGAGAATATCTTGCGTTTGTGGAGGTAAAGTACCGGGCAGAAAACGCGGGCCATGCGGCGGAAGCCGTAACGGAAACAAAGCAAAGGAAAATATGTCGGACGGCGGATTATTACCGTTACCGCCATGGAATAGGCGAAAACAGGGCAATACGGTATGACGTAGTGGCAATACAAGGAGAGGAAGAGAAACCTCATATTGTCTGGTATCAGAATGCCTTTGCCCACATATTCCGGTAGAAACAGGAGGCTGTCTATGGATTTATATCATATAAAAAGAAAGGGAAACAAAGAGGTTTTGAAAAGAAATGAAAGCCGTGGCGTGGAATATCTGACTTTTCCCTCTCTTGAAAAAACGGGGATTGTCAGCCATCTCTTTTCCACCCGTATCGGCGGGGCGAGCGAAGGCATCTATGCTTCCATGAATTTAAGTTATGCGAGGGGAGACCGGAAGGAAGCCGTAGACGAGAACTTTCGGAGGATAGCGGAAATCATGGGGCGGGAAATACAGGATTTTGTCTTATCGGATCAGACACATACGGCCAATGTCCGTAAAGTCACGGAAGAAGACAGGGGAAAAGGTATCGTTTATCAAAAGGATTACTGTGATGTGGACGGGCTGATTACGAACGAAAGGCACATAGTACTGGCTACTTTTTATGCGGATTGTGTGCCGCTTTTTTTGGTGGATAAGAAACATCGCGCGATCGGGCTGTCGCATTCGGGATGGAAAGGAACGGCAGGGCGCATGGGGGAGCATACGCTTCTGGCAATGAGGGAAGCTTATGGAACAAACCCGGAAGATGTGGAGATTGGAATCGGGCCTTCGATCTGCAAAGACTGCTACGAGGTGGGAGAAGATGTAACCGAAGCTTTTGCCGCCGGATTTCCTGATAAAGTACGGAAAGATATCCTCTTTGCCAAAGGCGGCGGAAAATATCATCTGGATTTGTGGAAGGCAAATGAATATATTTTCCGTATGGCGGGCGTCCCAAAGGAGCAGATCAGCGTAACGGATATCTGTACATGCTGCAATCCCAATTATCTTTTTTCCCATAGGGCAAGCCAGGGGAAGAGAGGAAACCTGGGCGCGTTTCTTTGCCTGATTTAAGAAAATCTTAAAGAAATTCCTATATATGCCTTAAAAAAATACAGATATATTTATGAACAAGAGAGGACGGATATTATGGCGGCAATACTTGTATGCGATGATGATAAGGAAATTGTAGATGCGATCGAGATCTATCTGATGCAGGAAGGGTACGAAGTATACAAAGCTTATGACGGAGAGCAAGCGCTCAAAGTATTGAAGGAAAAAGACATACATCTTTTAATTATCGATGTAATGATGCCGAAGCTGGACGGTATCCACGCCACCTTGAAAATCAGGGAATACAGCAGCATTCCCATCATTATCTTATCTGCGAAGTCGGAAGATACGGATAAGATTCTGGGCCTGAATATAGGAGCCGATGATTATGTGACAAAACCGTTCAATCCTCTGGAACTGGTAGCGAGGGTAAAATCGAATTTGCGCAGATATACAACGCTGGGAAATCTGAACGTAGAAAATAATGCCTTGTTCCGTGCCGGAGGTCTTTGTATCAACGACGATACGAAAGAAGTTACGGTGGATGGGGAGAGTGTTAAATTGACGCCTATTGAATATAATATTCTGCTCCTTCTTGTAAAAAACCAGGGAAGAGTCTTTTCCATCAACCAGATCTACGAAAGCATATGGAACGAAGAAGCGATCGGCGCCGATAATACGGTGGCCGTTCATATCAGACATATCAGGGAAAAGATAGAGATCGATCCGAAGGATCCCAGATATCTTAAGGTAGTGTGGGGAGTAGGGTACAAAATAGAAAAGCAATGAGGAAACGGAACGGGGGGAACGGGATGAAAAAGAAACCGTTGAAGAAAAATACCAGGGGGATCCTGCTGGCGATACAGCATGTGCTGATCGTAGCGGCTGCAGTTTCCATACTGGTTGTATTGACAGGTTCCAGCGTTATGCTGACCGGAGTGGATGAAAACTACAGTTATAGCATGGACGCGGGAGAAAAAGAAAAAGCTTATGAAGACTCCCTTCTGTTCAATCATATATTCGGAAGAGGAATTGCGGATGTTGCGCGGATGGTGGCAATCCGCTCACAGATGGAAACGGATGGGCGCTTTGATGGGAGCAAGATTATAGATGTTGCCACTTTTTATTATCGGTTTGGAGGATTGCCGGAAAAATATGTGACGGCAAAATATTATCTGGAAGATTTGATCAAGTGGGGGCAGTATGGCGTTGAATATGAGGAACGCTGGTTTACTGGTGAACAGGCGGATGCATTCTTAAGCAGAACCAGCACTTATACAAGAATCGATTACAGCTCCGGCAATTTGCCCGGAGGAATCGTAACACCTTTCAATGCCCAGCTCGATGAGTATACGGAAGAGTATAGCGTATCGGCAAACGGACTGGAAAACGGAGAGTTTTACAGGGACGACACAGGAGCCGATGTGCTTTTTAACCGGTACCAGACGGTGGATGGGAAAAATATTGAAGAATATACCGGAACATGGCAGGACTATAAAGACCTATGCCAATATGTACAGACAACGGCAACCGAGCTTGCGGATAATTACCAGGAATATTTAAAGTATAAGGAATTTTACGATGTCGATCATTCCAACTTACGGTTTTATGTGATTAAAAAAATAGGGGAGAGGAAGGAAGTTTATACCAATCTGCCTTCCCATCTTTCGGAAGAAGAAGCGGACAGCAAATTCCGGTCATATGAAAAATATTTATATTTCAGCCCAGAAGATATGAAATATGATTCCAATACTTTAATTGAAGAAAAGACGGTACGGCATGTATTTAATTCTTTTGAGTATGCTTATCCAGAGATGATGAAGGTCTGGATCGGGGTGGACACTTCCTATACGGCGGACGATGTATATATTCAGGGCATGAAAGGATACGAAAGCTATATGCCTTATTATTGGCAGCTGATAGGATTTGCTTTCGCATGTATTTGCATATGGCTGCTCCTTTTGGTCTATTTGACGGTTATGGAAGGGCGCTTTATGGATGAGGAGGGAAATATATCCATACGTTTAAAAAAAATGGATCATTTTCCGACGGAATGTATGGCTCTTGCCGCGGTTTTACTGATTGGCGGAATCATAGTGGCTTTGACCTACACTTATGACTCTATGTCCCATGAATTTTATTACGAGAAATGGTTCGTTGTGGCGGCAGGAATGGTTGTATTCATCTGCGAATTGCTGTTTACGGGATTTTATTACAGCCTTGTGCGGAGGCTAAAGGCGGATAATCTATGGAAGGAAAGCCTGACGTTCAAAGCGATCGTCAACGGCAGGGCAGCCGCATGGAAGATCTATGATAATGGAGACGTGGTGGCGAAATCATGGCTTCCTTATATCATTTTCCTTATGATTAATTTTATTTTCAGTCTGCTCGGATGGAAAGGAATCGCTTTGGCCGGCTGCTTTGACCTGGCTTTTGGCGTACTGATCTACCGCAATACGAGAGACAGGCAACGTATTGTAGAAGGAATTGAGAAAATACGGGAAGGTGAATTTAAACATAAGGTGGATGAGAATCATCTTCATGGCGATAATCTCGTATTAGCCAGAGCGGTCAACAGCATCGGCGAAGGCATACGGGTGGCGGTGGAAACGAGCATGAAAGACGAGAGGCTCAAAGCGGATCTGATTACAAACGTATCCCATGACATCAAAACCCCTCTGACTTCTATTATTAATTATGTGGATCTGATCAAGAGGGAAAATATAGAAAGCGATAAAGTAAAGGGATATGTGGAAGTCCTGGATTCCAAGTCCCAGCGATTAAAGCAGCTGACCGATGATCTGGTAGAGGCTTCCAAAATTTCTTCGGGCAATATTTCCCTTCAATGGGAGCAAATCAATCTGGTAGAGTTGGTGAATCAGACGATCGGAGAGTTTTCGGAAAAATTCGAACAGAAAAGCCTGACTCCTGTTATCCAATATACGGGTAATGCTATGTATATTGAAGCGGACAGCAGGAGAATATGGAGAGTAGTGGAAAACCTGTTTAACAATATTGTGAAATATGCCATGGAAGGGACGAGAGTGTATATCGAAATGTCAGACTTGTCCGATGGCGACGGGAAGAGATATGTAGAGTTTTCTTTGAAGAATATCTCCGCCCAGCCGTTGAATATTAATGCGGATGAACTGACCGAACGCTTTATCCGTGGCGATGTGGCGCGAAGCACGGAAGGAAGCGGTTTGGGCCTGTCCATTGCAAAAAACCTCACGGAAGCCCAGAAAGGGACGTTCCAGATCGTATTGGACGGAGATCTGTTCAAAGTCATTTTAACTTTTGCACTGTTATAAAATCATTTCTTCCCGGTTATTATATTTTGCCAGCAGTTCGTGGATCTTCTCCGTAGGAGTGGAAACGTTGGCCATGGAAGAATCGTGGTTCATAAAGTCAATAATGGAAGCGAGGAATTTGCTCATGTCGGCTTCTACGTAATAGGGACGTTCCTTCAGCTCAGGAGGCTGGTAGGTCAGATTGGTGGTTACTACCTTATCGAAATAGCATTTCTCATAGGCTTCGTCGAAAGCGGCAAGACCATCGGTAAACAGGCCGAAACTACAGCAAATAAATACTCTTTTTGCATTCATGGATTTAAGTTTTCTGGCAGTATCCAGCATACTGCCTCCGGAGGAAACCATATCATCAATGATAATAACATCTTTTCCATCGATATTATCGCCCAGAAATTCATGGGCTACGATCGGATTTTTTCCGTTGATGATAGTGGAATAGTCCCTTCGCTTATAGAACATACCCGTATCCACACCAAGGACATTGGCAAAATATACGGCCCGGTCGAGCGCGCCCTCATCGGGGCTGATAACAACGGTATGATATTTATCAATGATCAGATCTTCCTCGGTATGCAAAAGCGCCCTGATAAATTGGTAGGGGGGGATAAAATTGTCAAAACCGGAGAGCGGGGCTGCGTTCTGAACCCTCGGGTCATGCGCATCAAATGTAATAAAATTGGATACGCCCATGCGGCTCAACTCTTCAATGGCATAAGCGCAGTCCAGGGATTCCCTTCCGGTTCTCTTATGTTGTCTTCCTTCATATAAAAAGGGCATAATGACATTGATTCTGCGGGCTTTTCCGTTCGCTGCGGCGATGAGCCGTTTCAGATCCTGATAATGGTCGTCCGGGGATTTGTGGTTGATATAACCGTTCATTTTGTATGTAATGCTGTGATTGCAGACATCTACGAGAAAGAAAACATCCTTTCCACGGATAGATTCATGAAGCACTCCCTTGCCTTCACCCGTGCCAAAACGGGGGCAGGAAGCTTTGGCAAGATAGTTATCCTCTACATAACCCTGAAAAGCGGGGTCGTTTTTAGCAAGGTTATTCACTGTCTTCCGAAATTCTATCAGATATTGGTTGACACGATCCGCCAGCTGTACGGCGGATTCCGTAGCAACGATCTTTAATGGGGCAACCGGTATAGCGGCCTCCAGTTCATGTAAATTAGGCATAATAACCTCCATGCTATTTAAATCTTCAGTTTGTCTTAAATCTTCCTGTCAAAGTAAAAACGGAACTATATATCTTCATTTATATCATTCCTGGTAGTGACACGTCAAGGAAATTCTAGTAGAATATAGGTGAGCGCAATGATTGGGATAAAATCGCGCAGAAATGAGGAAAAGAATGAAGAAGAAGGGACATATTATTAAGAGTACGGCCCAAAACGGGATTGCCCGGGAGATGGGAATAGAGGCCGGGGACAGGCTGTTGCAAATCAATGGAAAAGAAATGGAAGATGTTTTTGATTATGAATATCTCATCCAGGACGAATATATAGAAGTATTAATAGAAAAAACAGACGGCGAGGAATGGCTGCTGGAAATCGATAAAGAATATGGGGAGGAACTGGGCGTCGAATTCGAAAACAGTTTTATGGATGAATACCGTTCCTGCTGCAACAAATGCATTTTTTGCTTTATTGATCAGATGCCGAAAGGAATGCGGGAGACTCTTTATTTTAAAGATGACGATTCCAGGCTTTCTTTTTTACAAGGGAATTATGTGACGCTTACGAATATGTCGGATCATGATATTGATCGCATCATCAAATATCGTCTGTCACCGATTAATATTTCGTTTCAAACGACCAATCCCGGGCTAAGATGCAAAATGCTGAACAACCGTTTTGCAGGGGAAGCATTAAAAAAGGCGGACAGGTTTTATGATGCGGGGATTACCATGAATGGCCAGATCGTGCTTTGCAGGGGGGTAAACGATAGGGAAGAATTGGAGCGGACCATTTCGGATCTGGCGGGATATTTACCAGTATTGGAAAGCGTGTCCGTAGTTCCGGTAGGACTTTCCAGATACAGGGAGGGGTTATATCCCCTGGAACCTTTTACGAAAGAAGATGCAAGGGAAGTATTGGAGCTCATTCACCGGTGGCAGGAAAAGTTATATCCCCTCTATGGGCTGCATTTTATTCACGCCAGTGATGAATGGTATATCCTGGCGGAAGAAGAACTGCCGGAGGAAGAACGTTACGACGGCTATCTGCAGCTGGAAAATGGTGTCGGGATGCTCAGGCTTTTGCTGAACGAATTTGAAGAGGCATTGAAAGAGGCAGAAGGAAACAAAGAAAGCGATGATGGGACAAAAAAGGTTCTTTCTCTTGTCACCGGAAAGCTGGCCTATCCTTATATTCTTTCCATGGCAGAGCGGATGGAGAAAGCTTTTGGTTTTCTTCGGATCAACGTGTTTGGGATTATAAATGATTTTTTTGGAGAGCGCATTACGGTATCGGGGCTTCTGACCGGACAGGATATTGAAAAACAACTAAAGGGGAAAGAACTCGGGGAACGCATCCTGCTCCCGGAAAATGTGTTGCGCAGCGGAGAAAGGGTTTTTCTGGACGATATGACGGTGGAAGAGCTGGAAAAAGCTTTACAAGTCCGGGTAGATATTGTAAAATCAAGCGGACGTGATTTTGTGAATGCTATATTAGGAAATAGCTGAAGCCTGAAACGGAAAGGCGGGAGGTTGGAAATGAAAAAAGGAAAAAAGCCGATAGTTGCAGTGGTAGGACGGCCCAACGTGGGAAAATCCACACTGTTTAATGTGTTGGCCGGGGAAAGGATATCGATTGTAAAGGATACTCCCGGTATCACGCGGGACAGGATCTATGCGGATGTTACATGGCTGGATACATCGTTTACCCTGATCGATACGGGAGGCATTGAACCGGACAGCAAAGATATTATTTTGTCACAGATGCGGGAACAGGCTCAGATTGCCATCGACACGGCAGATGTGATCTTATTTATGACGGATGTAAAGCAGGGGCTTGTGGATGCGGACGCGAAAGTGGCAGATATGTTGAGACGCTCTCAAAAGCCGGTGATTCTTGTTGTAAATAAAGTGGATAATTATGATAAGTATATAGCGGATGTCTATGAGTTTTATAATCTCGGAATCGGAGATCCGCATCCCGTGTCATCGATAAATAAGCTGGGGATGGGGGATATGCTGGATGAAGTGGTTTCTTATTTCGATAAGTCAGGGGAAGAAGAGGAAGAGGACGACCGGATCAGGGTGGCCATTATCGGAAAGCCTAACGTGGGGAAATCTTCCATTATTAACCGGCTGATCGGGGAAAACCGCCTCATTGTATCGAACATTGCCGGAACTACCAGGGATGCCGTGGATACGGAAGTAAAATATAACGGAAAAGAATATGTATTTATCGATACCGCCGGACTGAGACGTAAGAATAAAATCAAAGAAGAACTGGAAAAGTACATGATTATAAGGGCGGTCAGCGCCGTGGAACGCGCCGACATCGCCGTGTTGGTGATCGACGCAGTAGAAGGCGTAACGGAACAGGATGCCAAGATCGCGGGAATCGCCCATGAACGCGGTAAAGCGGTAATCGTAGCGGTCAATAAATGGGATGCCATTGAGAAGAACAACCATACTATGAAGAAGTTTACCGGCAGGGTAAGGGAAGTATTGTCCTTTATGCCTTACGCCGAAATCCTCTATATTTCGGCAATGACCGGACAGCGTTTTACCAAATTATATGAAACCATAGATATCGTTAATGAAAACCACTCTATGCGTATAGCAACGGGCGTTTTGAATGAAATCATGGCGGAAGCGGTCGCTTTGCAGCAGCCGCCTTCCGACAAGGGAAAGAGGCTCAGACTCTATTACATTACCCAAGTGTCGGTGAAACCGCCTACCTTTGTTATCTTTGTCAACGACAAGGAATTGATGCATTTTTCCTATACGAGGTATATTGAGAATCAGATCAGGGAGGCTTTCGGATTCCGGGGGACACCTTTGAAGTTTTTCATCAGGGAAAGGAAGGAGAATCGGTAAAGTGGAACGGATCTTATGTTTGGCAATCGGGTATTTGTTCGGGCTATTCCAGACAGCGTATATTTATGGCAAGATGCACGGCATCGATATCCGGCAGCATGGAAGCGGTAATGCCGGAACGACTAACACTTTGCGGGTGCTTGGAACAAAAGCGGGGCTTATCGTTTTTGCCGGGGATGTATTGAAATGCGTGCTGGCGGTCGTGGTTTGTTCGATCTTGTTTGGAAAGAAATATCCGGAAATGGTCTATTTATGGAAAATGTATGCGGCGGCCGGAGCGATCTTAGGCCATAATTTCCCGTTTTACCTGAATTTCAAAGGAGGAAAAGGGATTGCTGCCACGGCAGGGCTTCTTTTATCTTTTCATCCGGCATTTTTAGCAGTCGGGGTAGTTATGTTTTTCGGCACTTTTCTAACGACACATTATGTTTCCCTGGGATCGTTGCTCGTATACGCCGCCTTCATGATACAAATCGTCGTTTCCGGGCAGACAGGATTTTTTGAAGGCATGAAGCAGGGGAATTTGTGGGAACTGTACGGAATTGCTGCATTTTTAACGATCATGGCATATTATAAGCATCGGGAAAATATCAAACGCCTTCTGAAAGGAGAAGAAAGAAGGACTTATCTTTTTAAGAAACAAAGCGACAAATAAAAAGGTAGAAAAGAGGAAAGGATATGGCGGATATAAGCGTTATTGGGGCCGGAAGCTGGGGAACCGCTTTAGCGGCGCTGTTGTATAAAAACGGACATAGGGTTACGGTATGGTCCATTCTGCAGGAAGAGATTGACATGCTGGAAAAAGAGCATGAGCATAAAGACAAGCTGCCGGGCGTAAAACTGCCGGAAGATATGGTTTTTACTGCGGATCTGAAAGGAGCGGTAAAAGGAAAAGATATTCTTGTTCTTGCCGTTCCGTCGCCTTTTACACGGAGTACGGCAAACCGTATGAAGGAATATGTAGCGGAAGGGCAGATCATAGTCAATGTGGCGAAGGGAATCGAAGAAAAGAGCCTTCTTACCTTGTCTCAGATCGTTGAGGAAGAGATTCCGCAAGCCAAAGTAGCCGTATTGTCAGGGCCTTCCCATGCGGAAGAAGTTGGAAGAGGGCTTCCGACGACGATCGTGGTGGGTGCAAAGGATAAAGAAACGGCAGAGTATTTGCAGAATATATTTATGAATGAAGTTTTCCGGGTATATATCAGCCCGGATGTTCTGGGAATCGAACTGGGCGGGGCTCTGAAAAACGTGGTTGCGCTGGCGGCCGGAATTGCAGACGGTCTAGGATATGGGGATAATACAAAAGCAGCCCTTATTACGAGGGGGATCACGGAGATTGCCCGTCTGGGTATCGCCATGGGCGGACATTTTGAAACTTTCTGCGGGCTCACGGGAATCGGGGATCTGATCGTTACCTGCGCTTCCATGCATTCCAGAAATAGACGGGCAGGTATATTGATCGGCAAGGGCTATTCCATGGAAGAGGCCATGAAGGAAGTAAAAATGGTGGTGGAAGGCGTATATTCGGCAAAAGCCGCGCTGGCACTTGCACAGAAGTACCAGGTACAGATTCCGATTATCGAACAGGTGAATGCCGTGCTGTTCGATGGGAAAGAAGCGGGAGCGGCGGTGAAAGAATTAATGATCCGGGATAAAAAGCTGGAGAATTCAGACCTTGCGTTTGACCAGTTTATATCGTAACATATAGAAAAGAGAAGAAATGGGGTAGAATATGAGCGGACTGAAACAAGGATTTTCCGGCACATCCGAATATGTGGCTTCGGAACAATTAATGGCAAGCGTAAATGTGGCGATCGCGCTGCAAAAACCTTTGCTGATCAAAGGGGAACCGGGAACAGGGAAAACGATGCTGGCGGAAGCGGTTGCAAAATCCCTTGGTAAAAAATTGATTATTTGGAATATTAAATCGACGACGAAGGCGCAGGAAGGATTGTATGTATATGATACGATCCAGAGACTTTATGACGGGCAGTTCGGGGAAGAAGGCGTGGACGATATTGCCAGATACATTAAGCTCGGCAAGCTGGGAGAGGCTTTTGAGAGCGAAGAACAGGTGGTGCTACTGATCGATGAAATTGACAAAGCGGATCTGGAGTTTCCCAATGACCTTTTATGGGAACTGGATCAGATGGAATTTTATATCCATGAGATGAAGAGAACGGTAAAAGCAAAGAACAGGCCGATCGTAATCATTACTTCCAATGCGGAGAAAGAACTGCCGGATGCATTTTTAAGAAGGTGTATTTTTCATTATATCGATTTTCCGGGGGAAGAATTGATGGCGGAGATCGTCAGGACTCATTTCCCCGATATCGAAGATAAATTGTTAAAAAGCGCGATGGATGTATTTTACCAGATACGTGCCATTAAGGACGTGCGCAAAAAACCGAGTACTTCCGAGCTGATAGATTGGGTCAATGCGCTTCAGATCGGAGGCATCCCCCTTGAGAAGATTCAGAAGGAACTCCCGTTTGTAGGGGTTATTATAAAGAAAGACGAAGACTTGGAGACAGTAAGGGACAGGGTGAATTAAGAAATATGTTTGAAAAATTTTTTGACACCTTAAAAGCAAAAGGACTGGAAGTAACTTTGAGCGAATGGCTTACTTTACAGGATGCTTTGGACAAGGGCTTATGCGACAGCAGCCTGACCCGCTTTTATTATGTGGCGAGAATGATCCTTGTGAAGAGCGAGACCGAATACGACAAGTTCGATATGGCCTTTGAGGAACATTTTAAAGGAGTTCAGTCGGAAAATGAAGTGACTTCCCAAATGCTGCGGTGGCTGGACAAGTCCGATATGATGGAGCTTGCCCATGAAGAAGCCAGGGATCATCTGAACCGGATGGAAGAGGTTCAGATCGATAAAGAAGACGTGGAAGAAAAGTTCAAACAACGTCTGAAGGATCAGGACAGCGAACATAATGGCGGAAGCTACTGGATCGGAACGATGGGAAAGACTTCTTTCGGAAATACCGGCGGCAACGTGGGTGGAGTCCGCGTAGGAGGAACTACCGGATACCAGTCGGCCTTTCAGGTGATCGGAGCCAGGAAATATCGGGATTTCAGGGAAGATAAGGTAATCGATAACCGACAGTTCCAACAGGCGCTGCGCAGATTGCGCCAGTTTTCCAGCAGACTAGATATTCCGAGAACGGAGTTGGATATCGACGGAACCGTAAATAAGACATGCAACAACGGCGGATGCCTCCAGATCGTGATGGATAAACCGAGAAAAAATGCGGTCAAGCTGTTGCTTTTGATGGATTCGGGCGGAACAATGATTCCTTATACCACTTTATTGAGCGAGCTGTTCCAGTCCATACACAAATCCAACCATTATAAAGATGTAAAAACTTATTTTTTTCATAATTGCATTTACAGCAAGCTCTATAAAACGCCGGAATGCGAAAACGGAGATTGGATCGATACGGAATGGATGTTCCGCAACCTGGACAGCGATTATAAGGTGATCATTGTCGGGGATGCCGCCATGGCACCGGAAGAGCTATATTCCACTTCGGGGAATTACAGGGGGCCGAACGGCGGTCTCTCCGGCATGGACTGGCTGCTGTTAATGAAGAGGCATTATAAAAAGATTGTCTGGCTCAATCCGAAGATGGCTCCGGGCCATGCGCCCTGGCGGGAAGCGGAAACGGCGATCAAAAATATGTTTCCTATGTACAAGCTGACTGTGGACGGGCTGAACCAGGCGATGGTAAAGCTGATGGTAAATAAGTGATAAATGTTAATTGGAAAACGCCGCTAGGCTGTGGGAATATTCTGACAATATATTGTCAGAATATTCAGCAGGTTTGTTGGTTTTGCAATTAGCATAAGCATATAAGTGGTATTAGAAAAAGAGATAAGGAGCAGGGAAATGACGATATTTGAGGAATTGAAGGCAAGGGGGCTGCTTGCCCAGCTTACTGATGAAGAGGAGATCAAGGAACTGATTAATAACGGAAAGGCAACGTTTTATATTGGTTTTGATCCTACGGCGGATAGTCTTCATGTGGGGCATTTTATGGCATTGTGCCTGATGAAAAGGCTGCAGATGGCGGGAAATAAGCCGATCGCTTTGATTGGGGGCGGTACGGGCATGATCGGCGATCCTTCCGGCAGGAGCGATATGCGTACGATGATGACGCCGGAAATAATTCAGCATAACTGTGACTGCTTTAAAAAGCAGATGAGCCGGTTTATTGACTTTTCCGAAGGAAAGGCGCTGATGGTAAATAACGCGGACTGGCTGATGGATCTGAACTATATTGAAGTTTTGCGCGAAGTGGGTTCGCATTTTAGTGTGAATCGGATGCTGACGGCGGAATGTTATAAGCAGCGCATGGAAAAGGGGCTGAGTTTTCTGGAATTCAACTATATGATCATGCAGAGCTATGATTTTTATGTATTGTACCAGAAATACGGCTGTAATATGCAGTTTGGCGGAGACGACCAGTGGAGCAATATGCTGGGCGGCACGGAACTGATCCGCCGCAAACTCGGAAAGGATGCTTATGCCATGACGATTACCCTCCTGTTGAACTCGGAGGGAAAGAAAATGGGAAAAACACAGAAAGGTGCCGTATGGCTTGATCCGAATAAGACATCTCCTTTTGAATTTTTCCAGTATTGGCGCAATGTATCCGATGCCGATGTACTTAAATGCATCCGTATGCTTACTTTCCTCCCGTTAGAGCAGATTGATGAAATGGATCGATGGGAAGGAAGCGAACTAAATAAGGCGAAAGAAATTCTTGCTTTCGAGCTGACCAAGCTTGTTCATGGCGAAGAGGAAGCGCAGAAGGCGTTGGAAGGTGCAAAGGAATTGTTTGCCAGCGGAAATGCGTCGCAGATGCCTTCGGTCTCCCTGGAAGCAGAAAATTTTTTGGAAGATAAAATCGATATTTTGTCTATGCTGACCGTTTCCGGTCTGGTAACTTCCCGTTCCGAAGGTCGGCGGGCTGTGGAACAGGGCGGTGTCAGCGCAGACGGTGAAAAAGTAGACGATATTAAAGCGACTTTTGAAAAAGAACGGTTTTCCGGCGATGGCCTCGTGTTGAAACGCGGAAAAAAGAATTTTAAGAAACTCATATACACAGAATAATGTAAAGCCCCCTTGCATATATTGTAACAGCAAATATGGAAGGGGAGCTTTTTTTATGGATGCGCTGCATACACATAACTTATACAAGGATATTCAATCCCGCACCGGAGGGGAAATCTACATAGGAGTAGTGGGGCCGGTAAGAACCGGAAAATCCACTTTTATCAAACGATTCATGGATATTATGGTACTTCCGTATATGACGCAGGAGCATGAAAAAGAGAGGGCAAGAGATGAACTGCCTCAAAGCGCCGGCGGCAAGACTATTACAACTACGGAACCGAAATTTATTCCGAAAGAAGCGGCAAAAATCACATTGAACGAAGACATCGATGTCAATGTACGCTTGATCGACTGCGTAGGATATATGGTGGACGGAGCCAGCGGCCATATGGAAGAGGATGTGGAGAGGATGGTAAAAACCCCCTGGTCCTCAGAAGAGATTCCTTTTACCCAGGCGGCGGAGATCGGCACGCGAAAGGTGATCAACGATCATTCCACCATAGGGATTGTCATTACCTGTGACGGCAGTTTCAGCGAGATACCAAGGGAAAATTATATTCCCGCGGAGGAAAGGACGATACAGGAACTGAAAAAGATACATAAACCGTTTATCGTTTTGGTAAATTCCGAGAAACCTTATTCGGAGGAGACGAAAAAACTGACAAACGATATCGCAAAAAAATATCAGGTCAGCGCGATGTCCGTAAACTGTGAGCAGTTGAAGAAGGATGATATCCATACCATTATGGAGAATATCCTGTATGAATTCCCGTTGACAATGATCGAGTTTTATATGCCGAAATGGGTGGAAATGCTTCCGAATACGCATAGAATGAAAGCCGATATCATAGCACAGATCAAAGAACTGATGGGCCGTTTAAGCTGTGTCAGGGATGTGATCGGAAACAGCATTATGCTGGAAAGCGATTACATACGGAAATGTAAGATGGATGGCGTGGATATGGCCAGCGGATGCGTATCCGTATCGCTCGATGTGGATGATTCTTATTATTATGAAATGCTTAGCGACCTGATCGGTGAAAGCATTACCGGAGAATACCAGCTATTGTCCATTTTAAAAGATATGGCTAAGATGAAAAAAGAATATGTCAAAGTCCTTCATGCCGTGGAGGCAGTCAGATGCAAGGGCTACGGAGTCGTTACTCCCGACCGGGATGAGATTACGCTGGATAGGCCGGAGGTAATACGCCATGGCAATAAATTCGGCGTAAAGATCAAAGCGGAGAGCCCCAGCATCCATATGATACGCGCCAATATCGAAACCGAAATATCCCCTATCGTAGGCACGGAACAGCAGGCGGAAGACTTGATCCGCTATATTTCCGATGCAGGAACGAGCGAAGAAGGAATCTGGGAAACGAACATTTTTGGAAAAACGGTAGAACAGCTTGTAAATGACGGAATTACAGGTAAGATAGCGATGATTGGAGAAGAAAGCCAGGTAAAATTGCAGGAAACCATGCAAAAAATAGTAAATGACAGCAATGGAGGGATGGTCTGCATTATTATTTAAGATAGTTGCCTTTTTTTTCATCACATGGTATATTGTTACTATTGACAAACGGAAGAAGGGTGGTTACGCATATGAAAAAGGATTACGAAAAACTATTGAAATGCTATGAGAGCGTTCGTGAAAAAATAAAATTTCAACCGAAAGCGGCTATCGTACTTGGTTCCGGCCTTGGAAATTTTGCGGATCAGATAGAAATAGCCGAAGAACTTCCTTATGGAGAAATCGAAGGATTTCCGGTATCCACCGTGCCGGGCCATGAAGGAAAGTTTATCTTCGGCTATCTTGGAAAAGTGCCTGTCGTATGTATGAAAGGGCGCGTTCACTATTATGAAGGCTATCCGATCGGAGATGTTGTGCTTCCCACCAGATTGATGAAGATGATGGGAGCGGAGATATTGTTCCTTACCAACGCCTCGGGAGGGGTCAACGCTTCTTTCCATGCAGGGGATTTGATGATGATTACCGATCATATTTCCTGTTTTGTGCCGAATCCGCTGGTAGGGCCGAATGTGGAAGAGTTAGGCACCCGTTTCCCGGATATGAGCAGCGTATATGACAAGGGGCTTCAGGAAATACTCAGACAAACGGCGGAGGAATACGGGATCCCCATGAAAGAAGGGGTATATATGCAGTTGACGGGGCCTTCTTTTGAATCCCCGGCAGAAATACGCATGGTGCGCGTTCTTGGGGCGGATGCCGTAGGGATGAGTACGGTAGTTGAAGCCATTGCCGCGAACCATATGGGAATGCGGATATGCGGGATCTCCTGCGTATGCAATCTGGCGGCAGGGATGACGGAGAATCCTTTGACCCATGAAGAGGTACAGGAAGCAGCCAGCCAGGCAGCGCCTTTGTTTACAAAGCTGGTGGCGGAATCTGTGAAAAAGTTTCTATAGAAAATATAGCGGCTGTAACATAGAGAATGCGGCATATGGATCGTGTCACTGCGCATAGATGCGAAGGAAAACGATCATTTGCCGCAATTACTATTCTAAGGATCGCCTGATACGGAAAGAAAAATAAGGAGGAAATACATCTATGAATATTCGGCTTTACCATGCGTTGCTATTGACAATGGAAGAAAACAGGTCTATTTTTGAAGGGGAAGTTTGGATCAAGGATGAACGGATACGGTATGTGGGCGACGGCAGTGCCCAGGACGTCTCAGAATCCTGTGCATTCTTTGGTTGTTCCGTAAAAGAGGACATCCTTTGGGATGAAGAAATCGACTGCCAGGGAAACCTGTTGATGCCGGGATTTAAAAATGCCCACACCCATTCAGGAATGACTTTGCTCCGTTCCTATGCGGACGATCTCCCTTTGCATGACTGGCTGAACGAACAAGTATTTCCGATCGAAGCAAAACTCTCGGAAGAGGATATTTATCATCTGACCAAGCTGGCCGTTTTGGAATATCTGACCAGCGGGATCACTTCTATTTTCGATATGTACCTTACGCCGGAAAGCATTGGAAAGGCCTGTGCGGAGATGGGCATGCGCTGCGTGCAGACGGGAGGCGTGAATAATTTCAGCCAGTCCATGGAACTTTTGGAAAAATGGTATGAAGAATTGAATGGAAAACATCCGCTTCTTTCCTTCCTGCCCGGTTTCCATGCGGAATATACATGTTCGAAAGAACTGATGGAGGAGATTGCCGAATTTGCATCACGAAAAAAAGCGCCCATTTATGTCCATCTGTCGGAAACGGAATCGGAAGTAGAGGGATGCAGGGAACGTTATGGAATGACCCCCGGCATGTTCCTCGATTCCCTTGGCATGTTTGCATATGGAGGAGGCGTTTACCACGGTGTATGGCTGACAAAGGAAGAAATGAAGCTTTTTAAGGAAAGAAATGTCAGCGTGATTACCAATCCTGGTTCCAATACGAAGTTGGCCAGCGGAATCGCACCGGTCAGCAGTTTCCTGGAAGAAGGATTAAATGTAGCGATCGGTACGGACGGGCCGGCCAGCAACAACTGTCTGGATATGTTCCGCGAAATGTTCCTCGTAACAGGTCTGGCCAAGCTGAAAAACAGGGATGCGGCGGCGGTGGATGCCATGGAAGTCCTGAAAATGGCTACGGTAAACGGGGCAAAAGCGATGCGTCTGTGGGATGCCGACACGCTGGCGAAGGACAAGCTGGCCGATTTGATTATGATAGACCTGCATATGCCGAATATGCAGCCGTTGAACCATATTGCGAAAAATATTGTATACAGCGGCAGTAAACAGAATGTAAAAATGACGATGATCCATGGAAAAATTCTATATCGGGATGGGAAATTCCTACTTTCGGAAGACCCGGAAAATATTTACCGGAAAGCCAATGAGATCATAGGCCGGGTAAAAGATTGACCAGCAAAATTCGATTTTTAATTTTGCTTTTCAATAAATATCACATAATTTTTTTATCTTAGGAGGTACAAGGAGATATGTTGGAACAATTTTTCAGATTGAAAGAAAATAAGACAGACATGAAGACCGAAGTAATGGCCGGTGTGACTACCTTCATGACAATGGCTTATATTCTTGCAGTAAACCCCAGTATCCTTTCCGCTGCGGGAATGGATGCCAATGCGGTGCTGATAGCAACGGCGCTGGCTTCTTTTGTGGGTACTTTGCTGATGGCGCTTTTGGCAAACTATCCGTTTGCATTAGCTCCCGGCATGGGCTTAAACGCCTATTTTGCTTTTACGGTAGTATTGCAGAATGGTTATTCCTGGCAGATCGCTCTGCTGGCAGTTTTTGTAGAAGGTTTGATTTTTATCGTATTGTCTTTGACAAATGTGCGCGAGGCAATCTTTAATGCGATCCCTATGACATTGAAATCCGCAGTAAGCGTTGGTATCGGCCTGTTTATTGCATTTATCGGCCTTCAGAATGCAAAAGTGATTGTTAATGACGATTCGACTTTGCTGACATACCAGAAATTTGCAGGGGAAGAATTCTCTACAGTGGGTATTACCGCATTGCTGGCGATTATCGGCATTCTGATTACAGCAGTTCTTTTAATAAAAAATGTAAAAGGCGGAATCCTTCTTGGCATCGTTGCCACTTGGGTACTCGGCATTATCTGCGAATTACTGGGACTGTATGTGCCCAATCCGGATGCCGGCTGGTTTTCCACCATCCCGCATGCCATCGTAAGTTTTGATTTTTCTTCGATCGGCAATACGTTCGGCCAGGTATTTAAAGCTGATTTTTCTTCCATTAATGCATTGGATTTCATCGTGATTATGTTTTCCTTCCTGTTTGTCGATCTGTTCGATACACTGGGTACTCTGATCGGCGTTTCTTCCAAGGCGAATATGCTCGATAAGGATGGAAAACTTCCGAGAATCAAAGGAGCGCTTCTGGCGGATGCGGTTGCGACCAGTGTCGGTGCCGTATTCGGCACATCCACTACAACAACTTATGTGGAAAGCGCTTCGGGCGTAACCGAGGGCGGAAGAACAGGACTTACGGCTGTTGTAACAGGGCTTTTGTTCCTGCTTGCCCTGATTTTCTCACCCTTATTCCTGACCATACCGTCTTTTGCAACGGCTCCCGCGTTGGTCATCGTTGGTTTCTACATGATGGGTTCCGTGGTAAAAATCGATTTTAACGATATGACGGATGCGATTCCTGCATTCCTTTGCATTATCGCTATGCCGCTGGCATACAGCATTTCCGAAGGCATCGCGATCGGTGTGATTTCATGGACGATTGTCAGCCTGGTATCCGGTAAAGCGAAGGAAAAGAAAGTCAGCGTATTAATGTATGTGCTTACCGTATTATTTATATTAAAGTATATTTTCTTATAAAATAAAATTGCCGTTACCATCAACGAAAGGGAAGCATTCATTCCGTGGATCTATTTATGGAATGAACGCTTCCTGCTTTTCAACAGGGAAAAGATATGAAGATCACTTATATTTATCATAGCGGTTTTGCAATAGAACTGAATACATGTGTATTATTGTTCGATTATTATAAAGGGGAACTCCCGCTATGGGACAAAGGGAAAAAAATTTATATTTTTACATCCCATAAACATCAGGATCATTTCCAGTTAAAAATATTTGATCTGGTGAAAAAGTATCCGAAGGTACATTTTTTCATTGGCAGCGATATTAAGATGAATGAGAAATATTTGGAAAGAAACCGAATTGATCCGTCCGTCCTCGGCCAGATTACGAAGGTGGAAAAAAATAAAAGCATCTCTTTGGAAGGCCTGGAGATACGTTCTCTTCGTTCTACCGATGCCGGAGTCGCATTTATTGTTTGTGCGGAAGGATACCGTTTTTACCATGCCGGTGATCTGAACTGGTGGCATTGGGAGGGAGAACCTTACCCGTGGAATGAAAATATGGAAAAGGATTATAAAAAAGAAATAGATGCCATCCAGGGCATGCATTTTGACGCGGCTTTTGTGCCGCTGGATCCAAGGCTGGGAAAAGCATATGGATGGGGGATGGATTACTTTTTGGAGCATACGGCCGCGGATATGGTTTTTCCCATGCATATGTGGGAAAAATATGAATATATCGGAAAATATAAAACAACGTCGGTAGGAAAAAGATATAAAGAACGAATCATGGAGACCGACAGAACAGAATGGGAGTTATAAGACTCAAGTTTGTGTCCGTGCGGCATCGACAAGCTTGCCGATGCGCTGGCCGCGCAGAAATGAGGTGAAAGATGGAATATATCATATTTGCCGGAGTGATTTTTGCCATAATCGTCCTGATCATGCTGAAAGGATTTTGGGATGAACAGAAAAGAAAGAAGAATTTTGTTCTTTGGCTCAAGGATCATTATGGGGAACTGCCAAAACGCGAAGAATATAAGGAAGAAGAACTGATAAAAATCGCCAGTTATTACAAGGCGCATGAAAATGAAGGCTTTCATATCGATGATATTACATGGAATGACCTGAATATGGATGAAGTCTTCCAGCGAATGAATTATACTTATTCTGCAGCAGGAGAAGAATACCTTTATTATCTGCTCCGTACTCCGGTGCAGGACGATACGGGATTGGAAGCGATGGAGAAACATATTGCTTATTTTATGCAAAATAAAGAGGACAGAGTCGCATACCAGACTTTATTTGCTGAAATAGGGAAGACGGGAAAATATTCGATCTATAATTATTTGAATTACCTGGATCTGCTGGGAGAGAGGAATAACTGGAAACATTATCTGGGGAACCTGGCTATTGTGGCAGCCCTTGGTTTTCTGTTTTTTTCTGTTCAGTACGGTATCCTCCTTCTGATTATCACCCTGATGTACAATATTACTTCTTATTTTAAAGATAAAAACGAGATCGATCCCTATATTACCAGTTTTGGATATATCTTAAGGCTGATAGGAAATGTGGAAAAAATGGAAAAACTTCCGGCCCGGGCCTTCGAAAAAGAGATGGAAGAGCTGAAAAAATGCAGGAAAAAAATGGGAAGCTTTAAAACCGGCTCTTATATCGTAATGTCTTCTTCCAGAATGAGCGCATCGGGCAATCCGCTGGAGATCCTCTTGGATTATCTGAGGATGGCGTTGCACCTGGATCTGATCAAATTCAATTCGATGCTGTCAGAAGTCCGAAAAAATAAGGAAGTCATAGACCGTATGCTGACTATTATAGGATATATGGAAGCAATGGCAGCTATTGGCGCTTTCCGCACCTCTTTAGAAAAGTACTGCATTCCGGAATTTGATAAGAGGAGAGGGATCAAAGCCGGGAATTTGTACCATCCGTTATTGGAAAAACCGGTGAAAAACAGTATTTTAACAGAAAAAGGGGTACTCATAACGGGTTCTAATGCCTCAGGAAAATCCACTTTTTTAAAAACCGTTGCGGTAAACGCCATCCTTGCGCAAACCATACATACTTGTATGGCGGATCATTATCATGCCGGCTTGTACCGGATCATGTCATCCATGGCCTTGCGGGATGATCTGGCGGGAGGCGACAGCTATTATATCGTGGAGATCAAATCTTTAAAACGGATTTTAAATCAGATCGGGGAAAATGGAAATCCGGTGCTTTGTTTCGTGGATGAGGTATTAAGAGGAACGAATACCGTGGAACGCATCGCGGCTTCCACACAGATCTTAAAAAGCCTCGCCCGCTCATCGGTACTTTGCTTTGCAGCCACTCATGATATCGAACTGACACATTTATTAGAACGCTATTACAACAACTATCATTTTGAAGAAGAAATCATAGATAACGATGTAGTATTTCATTACCGTCTGCTAAAAGGCAGAGCCACCACAAGAAATGCCATCAAACTGCTTGGCGTGATGGGATATGACGATACAATCATACGAGAAGCCGAAGAAATGGCAGAGAACTTTTTGAAAAAAGGAAGTTGGTAGAAAATACAGCATAGAGATCCTTTTTAAAGAAAGCATGGCGCTTCAAAGAATTCCATGGGGCCGGCTGAAAGAGGGCGGGGGGCGGCTGGGTGGTGGTATTTTCCGTCGAAGCTTTCAATCAGATTTCACTAATGAAATGGGGATATGGAATCAAACCGACCGGGTCGGAAACAACGGGCATCGTGCCCTATGTTTCCTAAAATCGCGTCCATGCGATTTTTCCCTAAATGATTGGCTCATTTCATAAGTGAAATTGCTGATTGAACGCAACGACAGAAAATACCACCACCCAGCCGCGCCGCACCCTCTTTCAGCCGGCCCCATGGAATTCTTTGAAGCGCCATGCTTTCTCGAAAAGGGATTTCTATGTGTATGAGAAGCAACTGCTTGACGGCGGAAGGGAAACAGTGGTATGATAGATACCGTAGAAAACATTCGGCTATGAGAAAGAGGACAGGAGGGGTAGTAAAATGACGAATGTGATTTTATTTTTTAATTCCTTTTTTTCCTATTTACTGGTATTTGCGATTATTGTAGCATTGGTAGTGGTCGCTTGTATCATTGGAGCAAAATGGAGCAGAAGTTCGGATGCAAAAGCAGGGAAGACGGATGGTCCGTCAATGCCGGATACTGTCAATATCAATAATGGAAAATAAATTCTAATGAGTTGGCCGTCGGGCCAACTCTTTTTCGGTGTACTCGGCGGGCGTATGTTCTAACGGAGGAAAATAGAAAAATGGCAAAATTTGATACAATTTTATGGGATGTGGATCAAACCCTTCTGGATTTTAAAAAGTCGGAGGATTACGCTGTCAGATATTGTTTCCGTAAATTCGGCAAAGAGGCGTCAGATGAGACAGTCTCTATTTACTCCCGGATTAACGAGGGATTCTGGAAGCGGATTGAAAAAGGCGAGATCAATAGAAAGGATGCTTTGGTTCAGCGGTTTGAGCAGCTCTTCCAGCAAATCGGCGAACAAGATATGGACGCCGGGGCATTCCAGAAGGAATATGCGGAGGCTCTCGGGAGCGTTTATTATTATCTGGATGATTCGTATGAGTTGGTAAAAAAACTTCGGGGAAAATACCGTCAATATCTGGTGACGAACGGAGTCACCCTTACACAGATGAAAAAGCTGCGCCTTTCCGGTTTCGACCAGCTGACAGATGGTATTTTCGTTTCGGAACAAATCGGAATTCCAAAACCCCATAAGGATTTTTTTGAAAAATGTTTTTCCATGATTCCCGGATTTTGCAAGGAAAAGGCAGTGATCGTCGGAGATTCTTTAAGCAGCGATATGCGCGGAGGCAATAATGCCGGAATCGCCACATGCTGGTATAATCCGGCGGGCCTTAAGAACCTTTCGGACGTTAAGATCGATTATGAGATCAGAAATCTGAATGAAATATGGGACATACTTTAAAGAAGGCATCCTAAGTTTGTATCTTCGCGGCATTCACAAACTTGCCGATGTATTGTTTTAATAATTGCGGCAAAAACAGCGCAGAAATGGAGAGAAAAATGGAACTGAAATTTGCGGATAGAATGAAAGAATTTGAAGAAGGGATCTTTCAAGTATTGAATGAAAAAAAGAATGAATTGCTTGCCCAGGGGAGAACGGTCTACAATCTTTCCGTGGGGACGCCGGATTTTCCGCCGGCCGGGCACATTATAGAAGCATTGGTGGAAGCGGCCAAAAAACCGGAAAATTATAAATATTCCCTTGCGGATCTTCCAGAACTGACCGAGTCGGTCATAAATAGGTTCCGAAAAAGGTATAAAGTCATCCTGGAGCCGGAAGAAATTATGTCCGTCTATGGTTCTCAGGAAGGAATCACCCATATCGGGCTGTCGCTGTGCGATCCCGGGGAGGGCGTACTTGTTCCGAACCCAGGTTATCCTATTTTTGCAATCGGGCCTTCCTTGGCAAATGCAGAGTTGATTCCCTATGATTTATTGCCGGAAAACGATTATCTGCCTGATCTGGACGGAATGGATGATGAAATGCTGGAAAACGTGAAGTTTATGATTGTGTCATACCCTATGAATCCGATCTGTAAAACAGCGCCAAAAAGCTTTTATGAAAAACTGATTCCCTGGGCAAAGCGGAAAAATATCATTATTGTTCACGATAATGCTTATTCCGATATTATTTATGATGGAAGGGAAGGCATATCGATTCTTTCCATACCGGACGCCAAAGAAGTTTGCGTGGAATTCTATTCTTTGTCCAAATCTTATAACTATACGGGGGCAAGAATGGGTTTTCTTGTAGGAAATAAAGAAATCATTGCAAACTTTAAAAAACTTCGCTCACAAATCGATTACGGAACTTTTTTTCCTGTACAGTATGGGGCCATTGCCGCGCTGAACGGACCCGATGATATGATCAAGGCGCAGTGTGCAGAATATCAGAGGAGAAGAGATGCTCTTTGCGGAGGGCTGCGTTCTGTCGGCTGGGATATTAAGGACAGCGAGGGAACGATGTTTGCGTGGGGGGCTATTCCTGAAAAATATGGTACGGATGATGTCGCTTTTGTCATGGAACTGATGGAGCGTTCAGGCGTACTCTGTACTCCGGGGAGCAGCTTCGGCTCGCTGGGAAAGGGACATGTCCGTTTCGCCCTGACTATGCCGGTGGAACAGATCCAAGCGGCTGTAAAAGCGGTGAAAGAATCGGGAATGATCGAATAATTTCATTAGTGAAATCTGGCTGGAAGTTCCGGCAGAAACCCGGCACCCCGCCGGCCCCTTTCCCAACTGCCCCTGCCCCTTGGACTTTTCCCGCCCTGGCACTTATAAAAATTGATTTCCGTGACTTTTATTTATTCCGTATTGACACCGGTTCTGTCTTACACTATACTATAGGATAACCGCTAAATATTGGTGGTCGTTTTATGGGGATCACAATATATAGTGGAAAAGCAGACAGGAGGTATAGGAATGAGTAGTATGGAAGCTGCTGCAATGGAATCTGGGGCCAATTATGGGGAAGAGTTCAGACCGCAGAGAGAAGTAAAGGTAATCAAGAAAGACGGAAGTCTGGAAGCTTTCAACGTGCAGAAGGTCATCGATGCGGTTGGCAAAAGCGCATATCGTGCCCTGACCAAGTTTACGGAAGAGGAAAAGCAGCATATCTGTCAATATGTAGTGGATAAGGTAACGGAATTGGAACAGAGTGAAATCCCGATTCCGATTATGCATAATATTGTAGAAAGCGCTCTTGAAAACGTAAAACCGATTGTTGCAAAAAGTTATCGGGATTACCGCAATTATAAGCAGGATTTTGTACGCATGATGGACGATGTTTATAAAAAAAGCCAGTCTATTATGTATGTGGGAGACAAGGAAAACGCTAATACGGACAGCGCTCTTGTATCCACAAAAAGAAGCCTGATTTTTAATCAGTTTAATAAGGAACTGTACCAGAAATTTTTTATGACTACGGAAGAGATACAGGCTTGCCGGGACGGTTATATTTATGTTCATGACATGTCGGCCCGCAGGGATACGATGAACTGCTGTCTTTTCGACGTGTCCAATGTGTTGACCGGCGGTTTTGAAATGGGAAATATCTGGTATAATGAGCCAAAAACGCTGGATGTAGCGTTTGACGTGATCGGGGATATCGTTCTGAGTGCGGCAAGCCAGCAATACGGCGGTTTTACTGTACCGGAAGTGGACAAGATATTGGAACCCTATGCAGAAAAAACCTATCAGAAAAGCCTGGTAAAATACGAACGGCTGGGGATCGGCAAAGAGGCGGCGGAAAACGAAGCTTATGCGGATGTTGTCCGGGAATTTGAGCAGGGTTTCCAGGGATGGGAATATAAGTTTAATACGGTAGCCAGCAGCAGAGGGGATTATCCATTCATTACGGTGACAGGAGGCATAGGGACAGGGCGTTTTGCCAGACTGGCATGTATTTGTATGCTCAATGTGAGGCGCAAAGGACAGGGGAAAAAGGAATGTAAAAAACCGGTGCTTTTCCCTAAGATCGTTTTCCTGTACGATGAAAACCTGCACGGCCCTGGAAAGCCATTGGAAGATGTATTCGAGGCCGGCGTCAAATGCTCCGCAAAAACAATGTATCCTGACTGGCTGAGCCTGACCGGAAAAGGTTATATTGCCAGCATGTATAAACGATATGGCAAAGTTATCTCTCCGATGGGATGCCGCGCCTTCCTTTCACCTTGGTATGAAAGAGGAGGAATGCATCCGGCGGACGATCAAGATAAGCCTGTTTTTGTAGGGCGGTTCAATATCGGAGCTGTTTCCCTCCATCTTCCGATGATCCTTGCAAAAGCAAAACAGGAGAGTAAAGACTTTTATCAAGTGCTGGATTATTATCTGAACCTGATTCGCCAACTCCATATACGCACATATGCATATCTCGGGGAAATGCGTGCTTCCACGAATCCTCTGGCATACTGCGAGGGCGGTTTTTTAGGGGGGAATTTAAAACTAAGCGACAAGATCAAGCCAATCCTGAAATCGGCAACGGCAAGCTTTGGTATCACCGCTTTTAACGAATTGCAGGAGCTTTATAATGGGAAATCCCTGGTGGAAGACGGACAGTTTGCGCTGGAGGTTTTGGAGCATATCAATAAAAGAATCAATGAGTTTAAAGAGGCCGACGGGAATTTGTATGCTATTTACGGGACACCGGCGGAAAATCTCTGCGGGCTCCAGGTAAAACAGTTCCGGGCAAAATACGGTATTATAGAAGGAGTTTCCGACAGAGAATATGTGTCCAACAGCTTCCATTGCCACGTAACGGAGGATATTACGCCTATCGAAAAGCAGGACTTGGAGTATCGTTTTTGGGAACTTGCCAATGGCGGAAAGATCCAATATGTCAAATATCCAATCGATTATAATTTAGAAGCGATAAAAACATTGATCCGGCGTGCTATGGATATGGGATTTTACGAAGGCGTCAATCTTTCCCTCGCTTATTGTGACGATTGCGGACACCAGGAATTGGAAATGGACGTATGTCCAAAATGCGGCAGCCGGAATCTGACAAAGATCGACAGAATGAACGGTTATCTATCTTATTCCAGAGTACATGGAGATACGAGGCTGAACGATGCCAAAATGGCGGAAATTGCGGAAAGGAAGAGCATGTAATGAGATATCACAACATTACCAGGGACGATATGCTAAACGGCGACGGTCTGCGGGTCGTCCTATGGGTAGCCGGCTGCTCTCATTGCTGCAAGGAATGCCATAATCCGCTTACCTGGGATCCGGACGGAGGACTTTCCTTCGACGACCGGGCACGGAAAGAAATTTTTGAGCAGTTAGACAAGCCGTATATTTCAGGAATTACATTTTCGGGCGGCGATCCCCTTCATGCGGCAAACCGGATGGAGGTGCGCGATCTGATGGCGGAAATAAAGGAAAAATATACGGATAAGACTATTTGGCTTTATACCGGAGATCTATGGGAAAATATCTTCCATTATTCTTTGATGAAATACGCAGATGTGGTGGTGGACGGAGAGTTTAAAATAGAATTAAAGGATGTAAGGCTGTTATGGAAAGGAAGCCGGAATCAAAGAGTCATTGATGTGCAAGAAACGCTCCGGTCACCAGACCCATCCATTCCCGTATTGCATTGCGGCGATTATGCGGCGGACAATAAATCCTGAGAAAGAAAAAGGGACGTGAAGTGAAAACAATAAAAATAAAATATTTTACGGAAAAAATAGAAAAACTGACGTATATCGGAGGCAAATCGGATTGGATTGATCTTAGGGCGGCGGAAAGCGTGGATATGAAAGCGGGAGAATTCCGGCTGATTCCTTTAGGAGTGGCCATGGAACTGCCGGAAGGCTATGAAGCCCATATCGTGCCAAGGAGCAGCACCTTTAAAAATTTTGGGATTATCCAGACAAACCATCAGGGAGTCATTGATTGCTCTTATTGCGGCGATAACGATCAATGGTTTATGCCGGCATATGCTTTCAGGGATACCCATATAGAAATCAATGACAGGATCTGCCAGTTCCGCATTATGGAAAACCAACCGGCACTGGAATTTGACGAGGTAGATTCCTTGTCAGGAAAGAACCGGGGCGGTTTCGGAAGCACCGGAAAAAACTGAATAAGAAAATAGTAAATAAAGAAATAGTAAATGAAAGAAATCGTATAAGAAACTCCTTCCAAGGCATAATAAAATGAGAAAGCGGCGGAAGGAGTTTTTATTATGGAAACGGAATCAAAAGGTACCAGGAGCGGCGGAAACGAAGTGCGGCAAGACAATATCTCGTCGTCTCTGGAAGAAAATATGAGGTATTTAAATAAAGAACTTGGCACGGACGCCAGTTTTGATATTATTTACCGAGTCATTCAGGTAGGCGGAAAAAACGCCTGTATGTATTTGGTGGACGGCTTCTGCAAAGATGATCTGATGCAGAAGCTGCTACAGTATTTTATGGATATAGTGCCGGAGGAAATGCCAGGGGATGCCCATGAAATGTCTAAAAAAAGCATTCCATATGTGGAAGTGGATATGACAGATGAATGGGAGCAGATCGTTTACAGCATTTTATCCGGCGTATTTGTATTGTTCATCGACGGGTATGCCCAATGTCTTCTGATTGATTCCAGAACATATCCGGCAAGAAGTGTTTCCGAACCCGAAAAGGATAAAGCGCTGCGGGGGTCAAAAGACGGATTTGTGGAAACGGTTGTGTTTAATACGGCGTTGATCAGACGGCGTATTCGAAGTGCGGATCTTCGCATGGAGATGTTTCAGGCCGGCGAAAGCTCCAGGACGGATATCGTATTATGTTATATGGATTCCCGGGTGGATCATGGCTTTTTGGATGATCTGAAAAATAAAATCAACCATATTCAGGTGGATGCACTCACTATGAATCAGGAAAGCCTGGCAGAATGTCTGTTTGAACGCAAGTGGTTTAATCCTTTTCCCAAATTTAAGTTTACGGAACGCCCGGATACAGCGGCCGCACAGGTGTTGGAGGGGGATGTGGTAATATTGGTGGACAATTCGCCCTCTGCAATGATCACGCCCACTTCCATATTCGATATTGTGGAAGAAGCGGATGACTATTATTTTCCGCCAATCACGGGAACTTACCTCAGGATGTCACGTTTCCTGATCTCTTTGATGACTTATTTTGTAACTCCCACCTTCCTTCTTCTTATGCAGCATCCCGAATGGATACCGGAGAGCTTTCAGTTCATTATGGTAAAAGAATCGCCCAATATTCCGCTTTTATGGCAATTTCTTCTTTTAGAGCTTGCGATAGATGGTCTGCGGCTGGCGGCAGTCAATACTCCGAATATGCTAAGTACGCCTCTCAGCGTCATGGCAGCCCTTGTACTCGGCGAGTTTTCCGTCAACAGCGGATGGTTTAGTCCTGAAGTCATGCTTTACATGGCTTTTGTGGCGATTGCAAGCTATACACAACAAAACTATGAATTGAGTTATGCCATAAAATTTATGCGAATCATCAATCTGGTTCTGACTCAGATTTTTGGTTTTTATGGATTTCTTGCGGCGGTAGCTCTTTTCGTAATTGCCGTTATTTCCAACAGGACAGTATCGGGAAAAAGTTATGTCTATCCATTGGTGCCTTTTCGGCCGAAACAACTGTTGCGCCGATTGGTTCGATGTCGTCTGCCCCGCTCCGAAAAAGAATAATTTGAATTTTTTTGGAAGGAGTGATACAATAAACGTGATATTTTAATCTGAAAGGTTATCTTTGCCGAGAGGCTTTATAAGGAGGAGACTATTTTGTCTGATTTTAAAATAATTACGAACACGACTGCAGACCTGCCCTTAAATTATATAAATGAGAACCGCCTTGGATTAATGGTTTTTAATTACACCATAAAAGGGGAAACTTATACCAAAGGAAAAGAATTGGACTGGAAAAAATTCTATGCCCTGATGAGAGAGGGTCACATGCCGACGACGTCTCAGGTAAATCCTGAGGAATGCAGGGAATATTTTGAAGAATATTTAAAAGAGAGCGATCATCTGCTCTATTTGTCTTTTTCTTCCGGTTTAAGCGGTAGTTATGGAAGCGCCTGTATCGCTGCGGACATGGCAATGGAAGCTCATCCTGACTGTAAGATAGAGATTATTGACAGCAGGTGCGCATCTATGGGCGAAGGGCTGTTGGTTCACAAGGCCGTACAGATGCAGAAAGCAGGAAAAAGCATGGAGGAAACTGCTGCTTGGGTGAAGGAAAACATCCCCCGCCTGATACATATATTTACCGTGGACGATCTGAATCATTTGTATAGAGGCGGAAGAGTGAGCCGGACAGCGGCAGTGATCGGAAGCGTTGTGGGTATTAAACCTATTCTTCATGTAGACGATGAAGGACATCTGATTCCTATTCAAAAGGTGAGAGGAAGAAAAAAATCGCTGAATACCCTTGTAGATTATATGGAAGAGAAGATGGGAAAATACAGGGATTCCAATGACATTATATTTATCAGCCATGGAGATGCTCTGGAAGACGCAGAGTTCGTGAGAGACGAGATTCAGAAACGTTTTGGGATCAGTACCTTTATGATCAATCATATCGGACCTACCATCGGAGCCCATTCCGGCCCAGGGACGATTGCGCTGTTCTTTATGGGAGAATCCCGATAAGAAAAAAGCGTGCATCATTTTATCATAGAATCAAAGAAAAAAGAGCTGATATCAGCTCTTTTTTCTTATTTTTCGCAGATTTTCTTAGTCTAAGAAACATAAACTATACATTGATAACAATGGTGTATCATCCTGCCTGACCACAAATCTGACCATAAAATTCTGAAAGAGCATCCATATGCTTCCGTTTTGTGTTCATAGATGGATGCACATAACGGTTCAGAGTAATTTGTATATCCGAATGGCCCAGCATCTCGCTGAGGCTCTTTACATCGATTCCTTCTTCAATGCAATTAGTGGAAAAAGTATGCCGCAAAACGTGGAAATTATTGTCCGTCAATTTGGCCTCTTTGAGTACTTTTTTAAAATGATTTTGTAAAGTCCTGGGTTCCAGCGGTTTGTCTTTTCCGAATATATATTCCTCACTGCCGTGAAATGCCATGAGAAGTTCAAACATTGTTTCAGATAAAGGAATTTCCCGCTTGGAGTATTCGCTCTTTGGCGGCGTTTCCACTAAAATAGTTTTTGTTCTGCCTCCCTCCATATAAAGCCGCTGGACTGTTCTGCTGACCCGGAGAATCTTATGATCAAAATCTATATCAGACCATTTTAAGGCACATAATTCCCCCAGTCTCAATCCCGTAAATAAGCATATCAATACTGCCAGTTTATAAATGTCCATTTTTTTATAAAGCGTCAGAATCAAGTCTTTTTGTTCTTTTCTGGTAAATGTTTTAATTGTATTGTTCCGTATATTGGAAAGCGATTTTTCAAAAAACTGAAGTTTTGGAACAGTAATGGAATATTTTCTGGATACAAACTCAAGAATTTGGTTCAATACGCAATAAATACTTTTTTGCATACTGTCAGATAAATGATCAGGAATATTTTCTTTCACAAATATATCCGTAATTTCAGACAAAATGATATTATCAAACATTTTTTCGATATGGTTTTGAAAAATAAGACTATATTTTACATAAGTCGATAATTTTCTTTTTGTTTTCACCTCGACGAGCCATTCTCTGGCCGCATCTGTAAATAGAATATGACTAAGAATATTTTGATTTTTTGTGTCTTCTTGGCGCACATGTCCCCCTGTAAGGATTCTTTGCACAGCCAATTTTTCACGGACTTCGTGATATGACCTGCCATAAACAGAACGATATACTTGCTTTTTCTTTATCTCACAGTATACCGGATAGCGTCCTTCCCACCGCCCGTCTTTCCTTTTTCTTATATTTTCTCCGTGTCTTCCCATAATGATATTCCTTTCTTTCATGTCAGTTTACTGAATTTTTATACCTATTTTTTCGACCATAAATCTGACCATAAAATATTCTGGTACTTTTTTGCTATGAAAAGCTGATATTTTTTTCTTTTCTTCTATTTATCATGTATTTTCAGGCAATTTATATTCATTTTCCAAAAAGAATTTGTCATTTAAGTAAAAACGTGGTAAACTTAATCCGATAAAGAATTATATATTGCATTATAATATATTTGTTTTTCTCAGATTAAGAAAATCTGCGAAAAATTTTAAAGATTAAAATTTGCCGGCCTGACGAGCCATAAGAAGAAAGAATGCCACAGAATAAGATTTATAAGACGGTACGCCAATATAATAAAAAGCCTCTCCAAACAGAAGATATGTGTAAATTGCAAGAAATTGCCAGGGACTACGCTTATGTAAAAAATTGTACATACCAGAGATACAGCGGCGTGGGCGGTCTTTTGAAAATTTATCCTGGATATACTGTCCAGAATGAAATGACGAAGAGCGGGATACGCGAACAAGTTAAGCTTCCTTCTGTGTATTTTTACTGCGCTGTTTTCGAGGCATTGGGAGATATCAAAACACAGTGGACAAATACAAAAAGCAGCGTCTTGTCAGCAATTCACAAAAATAATGGATTTACTCCAGAGGAAAAACATTATTTAAGATTTGTTATAAAAACAAGTGGATGCTTCGATCATGTTTTAAATGGAAAAAAAATAGCCATACCGGAAAAGATGGAGGAAACATATGATCACATTATGGCGGCTTTAGGCGGTTCTTCTTCTATAGAGAAATTGAATAAATATCTTTGCCGCCAGGTACGAAAAAAACTACAAAGACTTCAAACCGACAAAGCGGATGGTTTTTCGCTTACGGAACGTGCATACCGCTATGGAACATGCGGGAAAGAACAAGGGATCTTTCTTTCTACAAAAGAGAGCAGAAAACGGATGTTTATTTCTCTTACAGACAACAATGCGTATGACAGGCAACTTTATATCCGGTTAAAACCAGAGAAATGCGGTATAGAAATAGCAGTTCCCATCGAGCAGAAAATTAGAAGTCACAAGGACTATACAAACGAGACAGGAGTTTCACTGGGGATGTGGCATATGATCACGACGGATACCGGAAATATTTATGGAGAATGTTTTGGCCAGATCCAGCAAGAACTGGTGGAATATGTGAAAGCTTCTGATCAAACATATCGAAAAGAAAAAAAGAACAATGCAGGCCGCAAGAAATATAAAGCGCACAAAGCGAAACTGGACGCACGGCTTGAAACATATGTCAATCAGGAGATTAACCGTATGATTGCCGAAGAGAAACCAGAGGCTGTCTATCTGCCTAAATTTCCCCGGAATAATACAAAAGGTTATGATAAGAAAGTGAATTATTCCGTAAACGTATGGAAAAAGGGATTTGTGAAAGACAGGATCAAACAAAAATGTCTGGAAAACTCTATTAAATATATAGAAGTAACAGGAAAAGCAATCAGCACGGAATGTAGTAGATGCGGCACACAGGGAAAATATCAAAAAGATATTTTTATATGCAAAAGCTGCGGATATGAAGATGATAAAAAAACCAATGCTGCAAAAAATGCAATAAATCGAGGCAGATTGGAACAACAGTACACTCCTGTAGTTCATTAAAAATATTTCATAGATGAATTTTGTTTGAAACCGGGATTTTACCGAAGAGTTTTTCGGACTGTGGAATATTTTATGAAAATAAAAAAAGCAACGGCGCTGGAATAGCGGTTTTCGTGAATTGGGTGCGCCAAGACCTTCAGAACACGAGCTGTGATGTATGAAGGAGCGAAGCGGAACTGCCGTTTGGATGCAGTTTCGCATTACTCGACAGAGTAACCAATATGCCTTACTTTATAAAAGCAAAACTCAGGTACTATCGGATCGGAGGTTGTTGTTATTTAAAGGAGATAATAGGGTGGTGTAAAAAATTATGAAAGAAAAATCTATAGTAGAATTTGAAGCAATCACATTTACCGAAAATGGGACAGGATATGCATCTGCATTTGCATTCAACGGATTATATGAGATTGATCTGGAAAATCAAAAATGCAAATACATGATGTTATTTCCTAATGAAAATGCAAATGGCAAACGCTTATACAGTTCAGCATTGCATTGCAATTCAAAAATCTATTTCATTCCAATGTCCGGGAAATATATCTCCATTTATAATGTCGAACAGAAAACGATAAAACAATTATCCATACCATTACCATTCTCTGAATATTCATTTTATAAAGAAGCTTTTAAGTTTGTTGCGGCAGTATGCTGGAGAGAGAATATATTTATAATTCCATTTACTTATCCAGGAATATTAAAACTGGATATTAAGACAAATAAGATTATAGTGCTTCGCCAGTGGATTCCAAAAGAAGGATACTTTTTCAGAGGCGGACTATGTGTAGATGGCAATAACGTCTATATACCGAGCGGCAATAACAATATAATACTTGAATTTAATATGGAAACAGAGAAGGGAATTATCCACCGAATCGGGAAATATAACAACGGTGCGATGTGTATGTACAGATATGGTAAAGATTACTGGATTGCGCCAAGGCAAAAAGGGTCGATTGTGATATGGAATCCTGCATGCAATTTAATCAGTGAAATACAAGATTATCCGATTGGATTTCAATCAGGAAAAATTGTGTTTTCTAAAATCATTCGTTGCAAAGATAAATTGTTTTTTATGCCGGCATCTGCCAATCGTGTGCTTTCAGTAAAAATAGAGTCAAAAGAATTGGCGTTGGAAGACCGGTGGAAACCGCAGGAAGGTTCCATGGTAGCTTGTATGTTTGAGACGGGTGAACACTATTACTTTTATGAGGCGAATCGGTCGGTCGGACTTTCCAAACATTATAGGATCTGTAAAAAAGATGGCAAAACAGAGGATTATGTATTGGAAGCAGAGCGGCAGAAAGAGAATCAAAGGGATCGCCTGAATCTTGTAATAGAAATGGGAGAATCAGTAAGAGAAACTGAGAATTTTAAATTGGAAGATTTTTTGGGGTTAATATAAGGAGATAAATATGAATTACGCGATTGTATTAGCCGGTGGGAAGGGCCAGCGCTTCGGGAATGAACAAATATCAAAGCAGTTTATTGAACTAACCGGAGTTCCCATGATTGTATATTCGTTAAAGATTGCTGAGAAAAACAAAAATATAGACGAGGTTTGTATTGTTGTTGCAGAGAAAGAGGAAGATAAGGTAAGACATTGGATCAGAGAATATGGAATCACAAAGGTAAAGTATTTTGCACGTCCGGGAAAAGAACGGCAGCAGTCCGTGTTTCATGGACTTCAGAAAATACCCGCAAAAGGCAGGGACACGGTTATGATTATGACATCGGTGTGTCCATTTGTGTCCCAAAAAACAATAGACAAACATTATGAGATGATCCAGCTATACGATGCAACGATTACCGTTGTGAAAGCTACGGACGCTATTACCTTTAGCAATGACGGCAAAAGAGTAAATCGAACATTGCAAAAACGAAAACTGTATCTCCAACAAGGTCCACAAGTGTTCCGGTATGGAGTCCTCCTAATGGGACACAAGATTTATATGGAAGATGAGGAATATTGTAAAATGGATGTTACGGAAGACAGCGAACTAGTGCTTAATATGGGAGTTGAATGCTATATGGTCATGGGAGATCGCTTTTGTATTAAAGTAACATATCCGGAAGATCTTGCGATTGCAGAGTCGCTGCATCCTCTGTTTTTGCAGCAGGAAGAAAAATATGGAGGTATAACAGGAGGAAATTAAGATCAGATATGAATAGGAAAGATATGATAAACCAAGATGCGGAACGAATAGCGGATTCATCTGTCAACTGGGAGAAGTTACACGGAAAAACGCTTCTCATATCCGGTGCAACAGGATATGTACCACAATACATAGTACACGGGTTATTAAAAAGAAATGATCTGTTTCAGGCTAATATGAATGTGATTGTTCTCTGCAGAAGTAAAGCCAAAGCAGATCTTCGCTTTTCCATGTATTACGCAAGAGACGATTTTAAACTTATCATTCAGGATATTCTGACACCTATAGAAATCGAACAGGAAGTTCATTATATCATTCATGCTGCAAGCCCGGCGGGATTAGTGAACAGCAATATAAATCCGGTGGAAACATTTAAAGTCAATGTATTGGGGTGTGACAATCTTCTTATGTTGTCCGAAAAAAAGAAAGCAGAATTTCTGCTTTTTTCCAGTGTAGATGTATATGGGAAAATAGGAGAAAAACGCTTCGTGGAATCACAGCTTGGTTTTCTGGACACTATGGACGTTAGAAATGTGTATGCATATTCCAAACGTGCGTCAGAAAATCTTTGTGCTTGTTACAGACAGCGAGGTGTCCGGGTAAAAATAGTTCGTCCAACACAGATTATGGGTGGCGGTATAGCGCTGGATGATGGGAGAATTCATATTGATTTTATTTCTCAGATTTTAAATCAGCACAGGATCGTGCTGAAAGGAGATGGAAGCCCGGTGCGATCATTTCTATATATGACCGACGCAATTACAGGTATATTGACTGTTTTAACAGATGGACAGGACGGGCAGACCTATAATGTCAGTAACGAAGATGCGGAAGTATCTGTTTTGGAATTCGCACGGATTATGTCTTCATGTGCAAAAGAACAGATTGATATTGAGCGCAGTATGGAAGCAGATAAATATGATGTGGAAGTGGAACATGCCGTATCTTATGTGACGGCAAGTTCGGAGAAACTAAGATCTTTGGGATGGATGCCGCGGATATCGTTAGAAGATGCCTGTAAAAATATGATGAACTATTATGGGATAGAGACGATTGAGTGAAGGGAATGTAAATTAAAATGACGAAAGTACTGAACAGGGCGCATCAGGAAGCTTTAGAATTATTGAAGATAGTAGACGAATATTGTGTTCGTGAAAATATTATTTATACCTTATCAGGAAGTACATTGATTGCATTGGGAAATATTGATTTTAGTCAGTGTTATCCTGCCTTGTATATTGCAGTTGAATACGAAGGATTCCGAAAAATAGTGGATTATTTGAAAGAATTTTGTTTACAGCACCCAGTTTTTTCCGTTCACAATTATGAAAATACAAAGCAATTCTATGCATGCTATACATGGTTTGTGAAGCATTCCAGAGTAAAGCTTGACGAAACGAGAAAAGACGAAGAGTTCTATTACGGGACACATCTGTCTATCACACCGCTTTACTATGCAGGAAATACGAAAGCGGAGTGGAAACAGGTTAATCATTTTTTTAAAAATCATTTATTTCCTGTATTTTTTCGGGAAATGTTAAAAAAGAAACCAATTGTTACATGGTTAAAATTGACACCTCGCCGCATTCGAACAAAGTTCTATCTGAAGAAAAGGGTTTTCAATGATTTTAAGAAAAATATCAGCCAATTAGAAAACCGAAAGAAGTCAGAATATATTTTTTTCCCGGAAATGACGACAAAGTTTAGTGGAATCAATTTGTCGCTGGATGTTTTTCCCTCTAAGATTTCAGAATTGACATACACGGCTTTCTGGTCAAATGTGGAGAGAATTGATTTTTGCGGCGTGAAATGTTTTTGCGTCAGGAATAGGGAAAAATTACTATCTTTGTATTCCAAAGAAAACAAGAAGAAGATTCTGGCGCCTGTAAAAAGTGAATTGTTGCTTTCAGGGGCAGAAGAGATACGAAGAATACAGTTGATTCAGATTGAATTGCTGACAGAATTTGACCGTATTTGCAGAAAGTATGGTTTGAAATATAACATAAATTTTGGCACTTTGATCGGTGCGCTCAGGCACAAGGGATTTATTCCGTGGGATGATGATATTGATGTGACGATGTACTATGAGGACTGCGATAAGCTATATGAGATTATGCAGAAAGAACTGGATCAGAGCAAATATTTTTACCGTTGTCCACAGACAGAACCTTATCACCATATTATATTTAATCACCTGGAACATAAAGGCACAGCCTATACAAAAGCGGGAAGAGATAAATTAAAAAACAAAATTGGCGTATTTATAGATATTTTCCCTATGTATCCGGCGGCACCTAATGCATTTATAGATTTTTTTCATACCAGAATATGCAGATTTTGGAGAACTGCCTTGTGGTCTACCGTAGGGGCTGGCAGCGAGAAGAATCCTATAAAAAGATTTTATTATAAGAAATTGGCTCTTATGGGAACAGAAAGGTGCCGGAAGAATTTTTTGAAATATGCTACGAAATTTGATAACAACAAAGGCAGACTCAAATTTTGGACTTCTGTGGATAGAAGTCCGTACAATGTAGATCTTGTGCGAAAAGATAATTTTGATGAAGCAGTTGAATTGATGTTTGAGGGGCGTAAGTTTTACGCGCCTAAGCACTATGAGGGGTCTTTGGAGTTTTGTTTCTCGCCGGATTGGAAGCTGTATCCGAATGTATCTGGCAGATTGCCAACGCACGATGCCATGATTGAAATAGGTGACTTGTATTCTTACGATTAAAGAAGAGGGAATAATATATGAAGTATGGATATTTGCTTTATCAAAAACCTTTAATACCAGAGATGCCGAATCGACCGGTTAATTTGGGCGATCCTATACAATCTTATGCTGTAAAATTATTGTACAGGGAGATGGGAATTGCAGAAGAAGATATTATTCCTGTTCCGAGATATGACATGACAAATTATGATGGTGAGGAATGTATATGCACCATAAATACATGTTCAACTTATGAAGAACTGGCATATGATTCTCACTTTATGCCTCCTGGCAGAAAAATACATGCCGTGCCGTTTTCCTTGCACATAAACAGGGATATTGCGGCAGATGAGTTGGAATACTATCGCAGCTGTACCGATGTTGGATGCCGTGATGAGTTTACGGCAAGGAAATTGGCCGCACTTGGCGTCAATGCGTATTTGACTGGCTGTCTGTCTTTGACATTTCCACGCAGAACGCAAGCACAAGATCATAATGCAGATAAAGTATATTTGATTGATGTGCAATCAGGATTTGAAGATTTCATTCCAAAGGAGATTTTGGAGAATGCTGTGGAATTATCCAATATTCATCGGTTTGCTATTGTACATGGCTCCAGGAGAATGACAGAGCAGGAAGCATTTGATTTCCATAAATTAGGAGAAGATCGTATTGCGCTTCTTCGCGATACAGCGAAACTTGTTATTACATCCAGGCTGCACGCTGCCGCACCATGTCTGGCAATGGGAATTCCAGTCATCATGACCAAACATGATGACAGATTCGGATTTATCGATCGTTTTCTGACCTCCTATACGAATTGGGATACGGATTGTATTGACTGGAATCCACAGCCGATCGATATAGAATGGGAAAAAAATGTAATAAAACAAGCATTTTTTCAAAGAATAAGAAGCGAAGCGGCAAATCAGGAATTGAGAAAAATGTGGGCGTCAAAAGAAATAAAAAGCAATATACACTATGAACCTCAGACAAGAACCGCATTAGAAAGCGTGGCATTTCCGCATAGAGATTTTAAATATGCTGTATTAGGAGTCATATCCAGCGTATCATATTTCGTGCCGGATATCATTCGGCGGTTATATCCGGAGGCAGAACTTGTATGTGGGATTGACAGCTATGTAAAACAGGATTTTTTCGGCGTTAAGACTATAAAACCAGATATGATTCCTGAATTAGATAAAGAAGTTATCATTATTACAGCCATTCCCGGTGCCTACCAGGCAGCCCTGCCTTATTTGCAGGGAAGGCCATATATCAGATTAAAAGGGAAATATGCGGAGTGTATAAATTGGAAAACAGAGGAATACCACTGATGAAAAAAGTAGTTTTGTATGGAGCAGGAGAATTAACAAAAAATTATTTAAAGAATGGGACAAGTGATTATGAGATTAGCGCTATTTTGGACAGGCAATGGGAAAGGATCAAGACTTTATGCGGTCACAAGGTAGTTGCACCGGAAAATGTCCTGCAATTTGAATTCGAATTGGTAATTATTGCGCTGGATGATTTGAAACCTGGAATGGATAAAACTATTTTAGAGGTGTATCAGTATTTGCAGAAACTTGGTGTAGAAGAAGAGAAAATTATACTGCAAAGTTTTAAGTCTTTAGAACATCATGTCCATCGCTTTCCTCGAAAAGTCTATTTGACAGAATTAAGTGAAATGATGCATAAAAATAATATTCATGGTAATGTAGCAGAGTGTGGAGTGTACCGGGGATGGTTTGCATCTGTCATTAATGATAGTTTTCCCAATGAAACCTTGTGGCTTTTTGACACTTTTTCAGGTTTTGATGAAAGAGATATCGAGCTGGATATGGAACCGGCAAAAAAGGCCATTAGAGAGGGAATGTTTGACAGGTTTTATGTGACATCGGAAACGATTGTGAAATTAAGATGTATGCATCGGAATAAATTGAAGATTCGGAAAGGATATGTCCCGGATAGCTTTTCGGGTATTCATTCGAATTTTTGTTTTGTGAATCTGGACATGGATTTATATGCACCACAGCTTGCGGCATTGGAATTCTTCTCCGGCAGAATGGTAAAAGGCGGTGTAATATTGGTTCATGACTATTATAATGAGATATTTACTGGAACCAGGAAGGCAGTCGATGAATTTTGCACCGGAAAAGATATTATAAAGTATCCGATTGGGGATGGCCTTAGCCTGGCTTTACTATTTTGAGAATGTTAAATGCGGAATGTGAGGAATTGGATTGAAGAAACAAATGAAAAAGCAGCTTATGAAGCTTTTGGATCTCTTGGAGGAGGCACATAAGATTATTGCAGAAAGTATTGAAAAAGATAATAGAGCCGCAGCCAAGGCATACCTTGAAGAATGTCAGAATACTGCGATAGCGGTTGGGACTAAAATTGATGAAACTGAGGGGACGGGTACGGCGTCTGTTGCAAGGCTGGAGAATTACTGTGATCTTGTGTATACAATATATGAGCAGATTCTTGGCGGCAATTTATTGAAGCCATCCGAAACCTATAACAAACTGGATAAAAGCTATCATAGCATTGTACATAGGATGGAACAGGAACTCCCTGAAATAATGGAAGTCGTATTTCTGCCTTATAAGGCTTCTATGTGGGACTCTCTCGAAAGTGTATGGGAAAAAGCGAATGCGGATCCGTGTATTGAGGCTAAAGTTATCCCGATTCCCTATTACGATAAAAATCCTGATGGCTCTTTTGGGAAATTACATTATGAGGGCGAAGAATTCCCGCCATATGTTCCGATCATTCATTATGATTCTTATGATTTCGAAAAGAGCCATCCTGATGAAATATATATCCACAATCCATATGATAATTGGAATGTTGTGACGAGTGTACATCCCTTTTTTTATTCAAAGAATTTAAAGAAGTATACGGATAAACTCGTGTATATCCCTTATTTTATATTGAAGGAGATAGATATTAAAAATAAGAACAAAGTTATGGAAAAATCACATTATGTACAGCTGCCTGCCGTCATATATGCGGATGAGATTATTGTTCAGTCAGAAAATATGCGGCGGTTTTATATTGAATGCATGGTGATGGTGGCCGGAGAAACGGTGAGAAAAGCATACGAGCAGAAAATCAAAGGCATAGGTTCTCCCAAAATTGAAAAAATCAGAAAAATGAATGATGAGGGAATAGAAATACCGGAAGAATGGAAACCATATTTTTTTCAGCCGGACGGAAGAAAAAAGAAAGTGGTACTTTATAATACAAGCATAAGTGCGTTCCTGAAAGAATCGGATCGGATGCTTCACAAGATGGAACAAGTATTTGAAATTTTCAAAAGACAGAAAGATGAGATAGCCCTTTTATGGAGGCCGCATCCGCTTATGGAAGCGACTGTTTGTTCTACGCGCCCACAGTTGTATGAACAATATCTGGAAATAGTAGAAAAATATAAGAGAGAAGGATTCGGCATTTATGATGATTCATCGGATATGGATCGGGCACTTGTGCTGGCAGATGCCTATTACGGAGACCAAAGCAGCCTTGTTGTTCTGTGCAATGCAATTCATAAGCCAATTATGATTCAGAATGTTTCAGTTGCAAATATCTGATAGCAGGTAATTGTTTGCTTATCGGAAAAATGGAGGTTAACATGCAGGAACTATGGATTAAAAACTTAAAAGAAGTGCTTGGAAACCATGAGCGTAGGATGGAACGCCAGATAATCATATGGGGGGCATCGCCTAAAAGTGATAGGATCTTTTCGGTGTTGGAAAACTGGGGACTGCCTATCGCCGGTTACATAGATAAGAATTTTAGCAATGTTTCTGAATATAATGGTTATCCGGTATATCCGATAGAAAAGCTGGTGGAATCCAAATATTTTGTATTTGTTGCGTTGAAAGCCCACTATGATGAAGTAATTAATCAGCTAGATGAAATGGAATATATAGAATTTGTGGATTTTTGGTATCCGGAAAGAATAATTGCATTGGATGGCACAAAAAATTATCAGGATTTATATGGCAATAGACTTGTGACAGAAAATATTTGTCCCATGAATGTTCAATTAAGAAGCGGTGGTGTAATAGAGATTAAAACGAAGGAACTTGGCGGAGAAACCACAGTTGCTTCAGCGGGAAAATCGTTTGTAAAAATAGGAGAGCGGGTTAAATTTGGCAAAGATGTAACTATCTCAAGCACAAATGGGAGTATTCTAATAGACCATGATTGCAAATTTGATTCCTTTATAAAGGTCAGGTGTTCATGCGGAGGAAGTGTACATATTGAATCGAATTGCACTATGCAAAGACAATGTACGCTTGTTGCATCTTTTGATGCCAAGATAACTTTAGGAAAGGACTGTATGGTATCGTATTCTGTTTTTATGCGTGCCGGCAATAGCCATAATATGATTGATCTGAACTCAATGGAACATTTGGATGACAATGCGGAGAGAGATGTTATTTGTGGAGAGCATGTATGGGTAGGAATGAGGGCAACGTTATTGAACGGCGTAGAGATAGGTGCCGGATCAACTATAGGAGCCAATTCATTTGTTTGTAAAAAGAAATTTCCTCCAAACTGTTGTCTTGCCGGTATCCCTGCTAAGATCATAAGAGAAAGAACGGCATGGATCCGGGATGGAATCAGCATTCATAAGGATATTGAGGATTATCAGGAGTTCATATATGACGAACAATATTAGCATATGTTAAAATATGAATAAGCGGCCCTTGCAAGTGTTCCTGCAGGGGCCTTAAAAGTGATCTCGTTATTTTTTGCATCTGTCAAACTCAGGATTGAACGCATAGAAATTCTTGGAATCCAGTTTATCCTGTACGATGCGCAAGGCTTCACCGAAACGGGAGGATTGAAGTAAATCTATCTGTTGATTTTCTGCATTTTCTTTATAATCGACTGCCAATACATGCGGTCTTTCAATACCCGGATTACCGTAATCGTAGAATCCTCCACAACAAAGAAGATTAAATATGTACCGTAAGGCTTGAAATAAATGCTCAATCCCTCAATTACATATCCCGTAGCTTCATAGCCTTTGGGGAAGGAATCCAGCTCTTTGATAGCCTTCTTTATCTTCTTTGAAAAGTTTTCCGCATATTCCCGATATTTGAAGGTGTCGAGAATATATTTTTTTGTTGATTTAATATCCGAGAGAGCATCTTTGGATATTACGATTTTATATTTCTTTGGTTTTTCCGACATTATATTTTGTCAATTTCCTCCCAAGCTTCATCAATCGTATAAACATCGCCTTTTTTCATACTATTTATTCCTTTGGAGAGTTCATCATATAATGCGCCTATGGCTGCTTTTTCGGAATATTCAGTATTTAGGACTTCTTGATTTCTGATTGCCTGTGCTGCAGGTGCCATAGTATCACTTCCCTTCGACTATTTTCTATGAAACGTTCTTCTTCATTATTATACGGTATTTAGTATTGGCTTATCAACAGATTTTTATTAAATTTTCCTCTAAACTGTGTGGCTTAGTCTTTCATGCTTAATCGTTAAATGTTCCAAGTGATTTTAATGTTTCCGTCTGCAATCCGAATAACCTTGACAAGGGTATCGACTACCGCCTGTCTGTCCTCGAAAGAGAGCATTTCCCATGTTTTCACATGATTGGTTATCTGCTTCAATCTGCCCTCTGTGTCTGTGACATTTGCCGTAACGATTTCTTCCTGCAAAGCCTTTTGTTCCGCGTCCAGTTCTGATACTTTTTCGTCTATGTACTTCATCAGAACGCCGCTTGCCCCGGACACTTTGGAGAGAAGTTCTTCGATTTCTTCATCAATCTGTGTCAGACGGACTTTTTTCGTCATATTCTTTTGTTCTTCTCCTGTTTCAGATAGACAGGAGAGGTTTTGAAACTCCGACAGTCTTTCTTTAATTGCGCCAAGCATATATTCTTCCAAAACGTCTGCATAAACCGTACAGCCCGCCCCTGTGCAGTTGCTTCCACGGCTTCCCGATTGGCTGCAAACAAAGTAACGTCCCCATTTTGTTTTTGCCTTGCGGATTGTCAGCGCATAACCGCACTTTCCACATTTTACTTTGCCTACAAGCCATGAATTTTTCGGTTTGCAGGTCTTTGTGGACTGCCGGTTGTTCAGACACCGTATGCGGCAGGCTAACCATGTCTTAGAGGGGATAAACCCCTTATGCGGCGCAAGCACAATTTCCTTGTCAGAAAGGTCACATTGCTTTCTTGAAGTGGAAACCGTACCTTTGTAGAGATAGCAGGCATTATAATCCGTGAAATCACTTGCCGGGTTATAGATGTTAGCGCCTTGACTTTGGAAAAACTGATACACGTCAATATCAGCTTGCACATACACAGGATTGCGGAGCATTTCGCTGATACGGGCGGTATTCCAGTTTGCACCACGCAGATTTTTAATCTGGTGTTCGTTCAAGTACCGCACAATATCTCCGAGAGAATTGTCCGTGTCCGCATACATGGAGTAAATTAGCTTTAGCTGTTCGCTTTCTTCCGGGACTTCCTCGTACATGGAAGTGCGGATATTGTCAATAACCGTGTTTGTTAGACGGTAGCCGTAGGGAATACGCCCGCCCATGTAAAAGCCGCGCTTGCACCTTGCATAATAAGCGTCCGCTACACGTTTCTGTATCGTTTCCCGTTCCAGTTGGGCGAACACGATACAGATATTTAGCATCGCCCTGCCGATCGGCGTGGACGTGTCAAATTTTTCCGTGGAAGAAACAAATTCCACATGATATTTCTGAAATATCTCCATCATGTTTGCAAAGTCCAGAATAGAACGGCTGATACGGTCAAGTTTGTAGACAATGACACGCTTTATATTGCCCGCGCGAATATCATTCATCATTTTTTCAAATCCGGGACGGTTGGTGTCCTTGCCTGAAAAACCTTTGTCCATATATTCGATGCAGGATTCCCCGCGGGCTTCGTATCTACAATATTCAAGCTGGCTTTCTATGGATATGCTGTCTTTTTTTTCGATTGACTGTCGCGCATACAATGCGTCATACATTTAGTATCTACCTCCCAAAACGTAAGGCGCAATACCCAATGTCAAACAAATCATACTGTTTGTATGACTGTTTTGTAAGGGATTTACGCATAGTTTTTGAAAATCTGATAGAGCCGTGCCCCGATTTCCTGTCGGGTTTCCTGTTCTGATTTTTTTTGAAAGGCGGGGTAGATGTTGGTAACAGTCAGCCTCATTTTATCTATGGAAAGACTTTCTTCCATGAAATGCTTTTCTTCATTGGAAAGGCTTTCCACTCGTATTTGTGTATCAGGTGTAGGAGCGTTATCCGTTTTTGGCATAAACTTTCTCCTTTGAAGGTTTCTCTATATTTTATGAGAAGCGGCAAGTACACTATACGGGAATAGTGTAAATTACCCCTTACTATGCACGCAAGACAAAAAATGGCAGAGTTTCTTGGAAATTTTATAAAGTGAAGCAGTACGACACAATCAAGCAGAACATGGGCAATATCTTGCGGTAAGCGAAGCAGCCGAAACGAGGCAGGGAAACGCAAAGATAAAGAATTTTAACAAACATTAACAAATTTATGGAACAAACATTAACAAAGATCAAATTTTGTCCGAAATTATTTAAAATGCTATAAATGTAACATGGAAATGGATTTCAAATAAATTTATTATCAAGGAGGAAAAAATCATGGCAATGGAGATTACAAACAATTATAGCAGCTATGCAACGCAGAGCGTAGTAGAAAATGACACAGAGAACAGCACAAAGAAAAAGGAAACAGAAAAAACAACAGAAACATTGGGAAGTAGTAAGGGGAAAAAGACAACGGATTATGCAAATGGACTAGCAAAACTTGTTCCAAGCGTAGATTTTAAGGTTGGAAATGCCTGTTCATCAGCCCAAAACGGAAAGTCACTGACTGTTAATCCAAAACTCTTGGAAAAAATGCAGAATGACCCCGAAAAAGAGAAGGACATGAAAGACATGATAAAAGGCGTTGAGTCTATGTCTAAATTGGCAGAAAGCATGGCGAAAGCCAGTGGCTGGACGATAGTATATCAGCATAGTTATATTGATGAAAACGGAAAATATCATTGCAGAATGCAGGGCAGAAATGATGGTATGTTAAAACTGAGCGATAAACTCCGGGAAGAAAGGAAGAAAAATTCTGAGAAACTACTTGAAAAGACAAAAGAAAAGGCAGTTGAAAAGGAAAAAGAATTATTTGAAACTTTAAAAGAAAAGAAAGAAGTAAAAAAAGATAGCGCAGATGGAAAGATAGAAGAAAAATCAACTCCAAACAAAGCGGAACAGCTTCTAAATGAAAAATTGGCGGCTTCCAAAGAGGGCATAATTTATCTGAACAATACAGATATTCGGACAATTATTGAAGCAGCCAAAGAAGACAATAATGGTAAAACAAATACAAAACAAGAAGCGGAGGCTGGTGCAAATTTGGATTTAAAGGTTTAACGGGAAAAGCATTTCTAATTTTAATTGAGGCCAAGGAGGAAAAGAGAAATCAGCAAGAACCCAGCATATATAAAAACTTTGTTAGGTGTCGGATATAAATTCGGTATGGAAAGAAGCGGGGGATAAAACCTGTATGGATTGATCGGCAGAATCGTATAATCTTTGATTTTTTCTACTCTAAATACTGGCATTATAGGCTTGTCCCTTCTTTGGGTGCGAAAGCTGAAGTCCATAGCTTTGAGGGGCGTGTGGGTATGCGTTTTAGTGATTTTTTGTGTTTTCATTTACTACAATCTTTCCGGTTTGCTTCACCGAATCTCTGGAAATGCACAATTTCCCTTGCCCTCAGAAAACGGATAGGGTCGCAGACTTCTTGGTCATGAACCAGGCGAAGAATATTATCATAGGTAGTTCTGGCTTTTTGCTCTGCCGCCATATCCTCCGTCAAATCCGTAATCGCATCCCCTTTCGACTGGAACACACAAGCGTTGAAAGGAACTCCTCCCGCCGACTGCGGCCAGAGGGCGAGTGTATGATCAACATAATATTTATCGAAGCCGGAAGCAACGATTTCATCCATGGAAAGATCCTTTGTCAGCTGATACACGATAGCGGAAATCATTTCCATATGCGCCAGTTCTTCCGTTCCGATATCCGTCAAAAGTCCTGCTACCTCATTGTAAGGCATGGAATAACGCTGTGACAGATACCTCATAGACGCTGCAAGTTCTCCGTCGGGGCCTCCAAACTGGCTGATAATAACCTGGGCAAGCTTTGCATTGGGCTGCGTAATTTTTACCGGAAACTGTAATCTTTTTTCATAATTCCACATATCTTAACATCCTCCTTCCCAGGGCATAGGCTGAAGCGCCCATTTCCATTCTTTGCTGCATGTATCTGCTACGGAAAGGGAGAGCGGGCCATATTTCATGGCATAATCACGCATCATCTGATTTTTCATGCGCATATAATGATTAAAATATTCCATCGCTTCTCTGTCGAAAGGATGGGTGTCCAGATATTGCGTCATTTCCACCGTTACGAAATCGACAATTCCTATATTTCGCAGCATATTTTCCTGCTCAACATTCATTTTATGGCTCATTGAACACATCTCCTTCCTGTAAAGGGTTTCGTTAATTCGGGAAAGATCGTGCCGGTACAGTACGCTTCATCCAGATCCTCATAAATCTGTGTAAGATGCTGCCACGGCACATATGCCATAGCTAGCGGGAAACGGTCAAAATATTCGTTAAAATTATAATCTTGCATAATACTCCTTTCATAGATTTTGAATACTCCTAATATACTGTATGTTGGGTGCTTTTTATCGTGTTAGTATAATCCAATTTTTTTTAAAACGACATATTTCACAATCATATGGACAAACAGCAAAATAAGAGTGATATTGACATTCCTTCTTGTGGGTTCTATAATTGATATATTTAATGAGAATCAATTTCAAAAACAAAAGCATAACTGTTGGATACAATAGCTGGACAGGGCAGAAATGAGGATGGACATGACTCTTTATGATGGACAGAAGGGCGAAGTGTATGAAGTGAGCGGGGTATATGTAGAAGAACCTGTGACGAGAAGGCTTCAGGCATTGGGACTGAACGACGGCACAAAAGTCAGGATATTAAACCGGAAAAAGGGCGGCGCACTGATTATTCAGGTAAGAGGAACCCGGCTTGCGCTGGGGAAACATATTTCTTCCGGAATCGAAATCAAAGGAGGAAAGCAATGATTGACAGGGAAATGATAGATAAAGATAAAACGGTACATGTAGCATTTGTAGGAAATCCGAACTGTGGAAAAACAACTTTATTCAATGCCATTACCGGTTCTAAACTAAAAGTTGCCAACTGGCCGGGGGTCACGGTGGAAAAAATGGAGGGTGAGGCCGAATATGAAGGCTTTCATCTGACTCTTGTAGATACGCCCGGTATTTATTCCCTAACTTGTTATACGATCGAGGAGAAGGTGACAAGACAATGCGTGATGGATGATGATATCGAAGTAATCGTCAATATTGTGGATGCTTCTTCGTTGGAAAGAAATCTGTATCTTACGATGCAGCTGCTGGAGCTTGGCAAGCCTATGGTTCTGGCATTGAATATGATGGATATTGTAGAGGAGCGGGGAATGGAGATCGACCTTCACCGTCTGCCGGAACTGCTCGGGGACATTCCGGTAGTCCCTGTTTCTGCCGCCAGGCGAACCGGCCTGGATATCCTCCTTCATGCGGTGGTTCATCATTATGAGGAGGGTTCTAAAGGTAATGTTCTTTATTATGGGGATGAGATCGAACATAAACTCGCCAAGCTGGAGGTCATGATGCAGGCCCATTATCCCACCCATTCTTCCGTGCGGTGGCATGCTATTAAGCTGTTGGAAGAAGATGAGGAAGTGTGGGAAGAGCATCCCATTTCTGTTACCAATGTCGTTGACCGGAGCTATGAAAAAGAGATCATCCAGGCCAAATACGCCTATATTGAAAATATTGTAAATGAAACCCTGTTTTATAAACAGAAAAAGAAAGAGCGGACGGATAAAATCGATGCATTGCTTACCCATCCCGTTTGGGGCGTTCCCATGTTCCTTCTCATTATGGGATTTGTTTTTTTCCTTACTTTTGTGGTAGGCGATTTCCTGAAAGGATTTTTCGAAATCGGTCTGGACAAGTTATCGAACGGCACAACTCATCTCCTTACCATTATTCATGTTTCCGGATGGATGCAGTCCTTGATAGTGGACGGCATTATTGCCGGAGTGGGAGGGATACTTACTTTTATACCCAATATTTTTATTTTGTTTCTGGCTCTCGCTATTTTGGAAGACAGCGGCTATATGTCCAGAGTAGCATATGTTATGGATCATATGATGGGAAAGGTCGGGCTTTCCGGCAAAGCATTTCTTCCAATGATACTTGGCTTTGGATGCACGGTTCCTGCTATTATGGCAACCCGCGCCCTGGAAACAGAACATGACAGAAAAAAAACAATGATTGTCACTCCCTTTATGTCCTGTTCCGCACGTCTGCCAATTTATGTACTGTTTTCCGATATGTTCTTTGGGGATTATGCGGCCATCGTCGCTTTTTCCATGTATGTCATCGGGATGGCGATTGCTATACTTGTAGCAAAGATCATACATAAGATGGAAAAAGAGCAGGAGAATAATTCCCTTCTGATCGAACTGCCGGAATACAAACGGCCCAATCCAAGAACCATTCGGATTTATGTATGGAACAAACTGAAAGATTATCTGTCCAAAGCAGGAACTACCATATTTGTTGCCTCCATTATCATTTGGTTTGTATTGAATTTCGGCATCGGTGGAATGGTAGAAGACCCGGCCAACAGTTTCGGCGCATCTATCGGAAGATTTCTAGTACCCGTTCTTGCCCCTGCGGGCCTTGGCATGTGGCAGATCGTCGTAGCGCTCATATCGGGAATTTCGGCAAAAGAAGTCGTTGTTTCCAGTTTCGCCGTTTTATTCGGAGTAACGAATGCCAATTCCCAGGCAGGAATGCAGACGATTATACAAAACATCCAAAACGCCAGTCCCGGTTTCGGGCCGTTAAACGCTTTCAGCCTTATGATTTTCTGTCTGCTTTACGTTCCTTGCATCGCGACGGTAGCTACTATAAAAAAAGAAAGCGGCTCATGGAAATTTACATCAGGAATGATCGCCTTTCAGCTGCTATTTGCATGGATGGTTTCCGTTCTCATATTTCAAACGGGAAGCCTGTTTTTCAGATTTCACTAATGAAATGGGGAAATGACATCAAACCGAGCGGGGGCGGAAGCAACGGACATCGTATCCTAAGCTTCCTAAAACCGCATCCGTGCGGTTTCCCCCCTTAATGATCGACCATTTTATAAGTGAAATTGCTGATTGTACGCAACAGAAGGAAACCCATCCCCATTGCCGTCCCACGGCCCCGAATCGCCACCCCCTAAGCCGCTTGGAAAGAACGGCCTTAAGGATTCCAGCCTTTTTCCTCCCGATTCACAATAAAATACCTTGATTTCTTGTTCCATTTATGTAAAAATAATAGATAGCGCAATGATAAATTATTAACAAAGTTAGGGAATGCCTATTTGGTACGTAGTATGGCCATATAAGTTTTCGATGAAAGAGGAGAGAAGAATGAGAGGTATCGACACACAGGTCCGTAAAATACGCAGACGTGTTTTTAAAGAAGTAGCCAATCTCGCTTATACTTCGGAAGATCTGATTAATGATGTAGAAGCGTTGCCTTATAAGATCGTAGACTATGATGAGTCCCAATACGGGAATATTTACAGAGAACGAGCGATTGTCCGGGAGCGCATCCGCCTTGCAATGGGACTTTCGCTGCGGCCGGAAAACATGCCGGTGCATGTCACACAGGGACTGGCGGAGAGCGATATCGATGAAAAATATTATGAACCGCCGCTGATGCAGGTTATTCCTTCCGCATGCAATGCCTGTCCGGAAAATCGTTATGAAGTGACCGATAAATGCATGGGCTGCGTGGCTCATCCCTGCCGGGAAGTATGCCCCAGGGGAGCTATTTCCATGAAGGACGGCAAATCCATCATTGATCAGGACAAATGCATTAAGTGCGGAAAATGCAAAACCGTCTGCCCTTACGATGCAATTTCCCACCAGGTAAGGCCCTGCCTTTCTGCCTGTGGGGTAAATGCCATTAAAAACGACGCAAAAGACAGAGCAGTAATCGACACGGATCTGTGTGTATCCTGCGGACAATGCATGGTAAACTGTCCCTTTGGCGCGATTGCGGACAAATCCCAGATTTTCCAGCTGATCCGTGCCATGCAGTCGGGCAGGAAGATTATCGCCCAGGTTGCTCCTGCGTTCGTGGGGCAGTTTGGAAAGGGAGTAACGCCGGATATGATTAAAACGGCTTTAAAAGAGCTGGGCTTTTTTGATATCTATGAGACAGCAATCGGTGCCGATATGGGCGCTATGGCGGAAGCGGAGCATTATGTTCATGCGGTTGCTTCCAAAGAACTTCCTTTTTTACTGACTTCCTGTTGCCCATCATGGTCGATGCTCGCTAAGAAATTTTTCCCGGAAACGATCGACAAGATATCCAATGCGCTGACCCCAATGGTAGCCACCGCCCGCAAGATCAAGGAGGATCATCCGGATGCCAGCGTTGTATTCATCGGGCCTTGCGCTTCGAAAAAACTGGAAGCTTCGCGCAGGACGATTCGCTCCGATGTGGATTTCGTCATTACGTTTGAAGAACTGGCAGGAATGTTTGAGGCAAAGGGCATCCAGTTAGACAATATCCAGCCAACGGCGAAGATGGAGGATGCTACCGGAGCCGGAAGAGGATACGGGGTGGCCGGCGGCGTTGCCAATGCCATTGAAGAATGCATCAGGGAATATTATCCCGATGTGGATGTCAATATAGAACATGCGGAAAGCCTTGCGGAATGCAGGAAAATCCTTATGTTGGCCAAGGCAGGAAAGAAAAACGGCTGTCTGATCGAAGGAATGGCATGTCCGGGAGGATGTGTGGCCGGAGCAGGAACGAATATTCCTGTCCTTCAGGCGTCAAAGGAAGTTGCCGGATTTAAGGCGGCCGCCGCAAAAAAAATACCTGATATGGAACCGGGGAAAGGAATGGAATAAAAATGACAAAAATAAGGACAAGATATGCCCCAAGCCCTACCGGGCGGATGCATGTGGGCAATTTAAGAACCGCTCTTTACGCTTATTTAATCGCAAAACATGAAGGCGGGGATTTTATACTGCGTATAGAAGACACGGATCAGGAACGTTATGTGGAAGGCGCGGTGGAGATCATTTACCGCACCTTGGAAAAAACGGGCTTGATTCATGACGAAGGACCAGATAAAGATAAAGGCGCAGGTCCTTATGTGCAGAGCGAACGTCAGGCGAAGGGCGTCTATCTGGAATATGCGAAACAGTTGATCGATAAAGGAGAGGCTTATTATTGTTTCTGCGATAAAGAAAGGCTGGCATCTTTAAACCGCACCATAGCGGGAAAAGAAATCAATGTATATGACAAACATTGTTTACATTTGCCGAAAGAAGAAATAGAAGCAAAACTGCTTTCAGGCATACCTTATGTGATCCGCCAGAACAATCCGACGGAAGGAACGACGACTTTCCAGGACGAAATCTACGGAGATATTACGGTGGACAATGGAGAACTGGACGATATGATACTCATCAAATCCGACGGTTATCCTACTTATAATTTTGCAAATGTGGTGGACGACCATCTGATGGGAATCACTCATGTGGTAAGGGGGAATGAATACTTGTCCTCCTCGCCCAAATATAACCGTTTATATGAAGCTTTTGGATGGGAAGTTCCCACCTATGTCCATTGCCCTTTGATCACGGATGAGGAACACCATAAATTATCCAAGCGCTGCGGCCATTCTTCCTATGAAGATTTGATCGAGCAGGGATTTTTATCCGAAGCTGTCGTTAATTTTGTAGCCCTTTTAGGATGGAGCCCGGAAGGAAACGACGAAATCTTCACTTTAGAAGAATTGACAAAGGCTTTTGATTATCATCATATTTCCAAATCTCCGGCAGTATTTGATTATACGAAATTAAAATGGATGAATGGAGAATATATGAAAGCTATGGATTTTGATACCTTTTATTCCATGGCAGAGCCTTATCTGGAGGAAGCGGTCGGCAAAGATCTGGATCTTAAGAAAATAGCGGAAATGGTAAAAACAAGAATCGAAGTTTTTCCCGATATCAAGGACATGGTGGACTTTTTCCGCGAACTTCCCGATTACGATACAGCTATGTATACCCATAAAAAAATGAAAACAACGGCGGAGTCTTCCCTCGAAGTTCTGGAAGAGCTTCTTCCCGTCATAGAAAACCAGGAAGCTTTCGACAACGATTCCCTGTATCAAATGCTCCTTTCCTATGTGGAGAAAAAGGGCTGTAAAAATGGTTATGCCATGTGGCCGGTCAGGACAGCCGTATCCGGCAAACAAATGACGCCGGCAGGTGCGACCGAAATCATGGAAGTTCTGGGTAAGGAAGAATCACTGTCCCGTATTCGCAAGGGCATAGCCTTATTAAAGGAGGCAGCGCACAAAAGCGAATGAAGAACAACTTATGTCAACAAATAACCGGGGAAGCTTCCCCGGCCCAAAAAAGGGCTATTATACACGCTTCCGGGCCCATGCAGGTACTCGCCGGCCCGGGAGCGGGCAAAACTTATCTGATGATCCGGCGAATCCGCCATCTAATCTGTCATCACGGAATATCTCCCGACCGCATTCTCGTTATCACTTTCACAAAAGCTGCCGCATTGGAAATGAAAGAAAGATTTGCCCGTTTGACGATGAACGGATATTCCTCCGTTTCTTTCGGAACTTTTCATGCCGTTTACTACCAGATCTTAAGATCCGGCGGTAAGACCAGGAACTGGCTTCTCATATCTCCCAAAGAAAAAAAGGAATATATGAAACACTGCCTTTCCATGTGCCGCATAGAAGATGCGGACGATGATACGTTCAACAAACTTTTCCATGAAATAAGCAGATTGAAAAACAGTGATGATCCCCAAAAACAAGAACTTTATTCGGTCGGCCTTCCCACTGAGACTGACACGGAAGAAGACGATCTTATGGAAAAATATTTTCCGTATATCTATGAAGAATACAACAGGATTATGAGAGAGAACCGCAAACTTGATTTTGATGACATGATCATTCTGTGCGACAAGGCGTTAGCAACGGATAAAGATCTGTTATTTTGCTGGCAGAAACGTTTTTCCCATATTCTGGTCGATGAATTCCAGGATATCAGCCCGCTCCAATATAAGATTTTACGGAATTTGGCCTCGCCGGAAAACAATCTGTTTATCGTGGGCGATGACGATCAGTCCATTTATGGGTTTCGGGGGGCGGGACCCGGGATTATGAAGCAGTTTGCACGAGATTATCCGACGGCGGAGCAAATTGTGCTGAATAAAAATTACCGATGCAGGGAAGAGATCGTCAGGGCATCGTCCCTTTTGATCGAAGATAACCGGGAACGCTTTGCCAAAAATCTTCAGGCTGAAAAACAGGGCGGGGAAAAAGTAAAGCTTCACCTGTTTTCCTCCAAAGAAGAGGAGGAAGGTTACATCGTGGAAGAGTTAAAAAAAATCAAACCGGAAAATCTGGAAAAAACGGCAGTTATTTCCCGTACCAATGCTCAGGCCGCCGGATTATCGAAAGTTTTATTCCGGCACGGCATTCCCTTTCATATACAGGGAAAAACCGGCTGCCTGAAAGAACATCCCGTATCCAAAGACCTGTCCGCATATTTGCGATTTGCAAAGCAGACTGCCTCGCATCTTGCGGCTGGCAAGGCGGGCACACGGGAAGATTTTCTGCGGATTATGAACAAACCGTGCCGTTATATCCACAGGGAAGCTCTTTCCAGCCATATAGTATCGGAATCGGATCTTTTGGAATATTATCGGGACAGACCTTATATGCAGAAAAAAATTCAAAAATTGTTTGTGGATTTGAAACGAATATCGACGCTAAGGCCATATCTGGCAGTGGATTATATCAGAAAAAATATAGGATATGATTCTTTTTTAAGCGAAAAAAAAGAAGGTTCCGAGACCTGGATGGAAATTGCGGACTGCATACAGGAAAGCTATCGTAATCTTGCATCTTTGGATGAATGGCAGTCTGCCGAAGATGAGAACGAAGCTGCAAATTCCCCACAGCAAAGGAATACGGAAGACGAGAGCAAAAAAAGAAACGGTGTCCATCTAATCACTATGCACGGTTCGAAAGGGCTGGAATATGATAAAGTATTTATTCCCGATGTGAATGAAAAAATAATCCCCCATAATAAAGCGGTATCCGCGCAACAGATCGAAGAGGAACGACGGCTCCTGTACGTTGCCATGACAAGAGCCAAAGAGCAGCTGGAGATCCTTTGTTCCGGCCGGCCGTCGTACTTTCTTGATAAGCTAAGATCATCCGATCACGTTATGATTCATCCATAAGTTCATCGAACTCTTCATTATCAAGGTATTCATCGAAAGCTTCCGCCACCATCTCATATTCCTCATCATCTTCAATATATTCCAGCACTGGTTCCGCATTGGTATCGTTTTCATCTTCATAATAACGATAAAACCATACTTCCCCGTCGTTATTTTCCCCGTTTTCATCTAAGGGAAGCAAAACAATATAGTCTTTTTTCCGGCATTCCAGAATCGTAATGACCGCGCAGACTACATGTGATCCATCGTCCAGATCCAGTTCTACCATCATTTCTTCATCTTCTTCATTGCCGGGTTTGGCATTTGTGTCAAAATCTTTCATAAAAACTCCTTCCTTGTAGCATTCATCCATATACTGTTGTAAATACACTTCTATTGTACTAATAAAAGTAAAAATTATCAATATTTTTTCATTTATATCCAATAAGTTTACACAGGAAAAAATTTTTATGTTATACTATAAACCTACAATAATTTTCAACAAAAGAATAACGGATGAAAAGCAGGAATGGGGGTTTGATATGTACACAGTTGACAGCAGGCAGGGCAATAAACCATATCCGTTAGGCGTAACGACAGAATCTGATTGTACTTATTTTTCTGTAGTTATGAAAGAAGGCAGGGATTGCGGAATTATTTTGTATGATAAAAAGACGGGAAGAGAAAAAAGAATTCCCTTTGGCATACAAAATAAATTCGGCTCTATTTACAGCATGGCGGTCAAGGATTTGGATACCGGCCGTTACGCATATAATTTTTATGACGGGGACAAGGTCTTTACCGATCCCTATGCAAAGGTGATCCATGGGCATGAGAAGTGGGGGAAACCGGACAATTTGTTAAAAGGCGGATTCTTGCCGGTGGATTATCTATGGGAAAATGATAAGCCATTAAAAATTCCTTATGAAGACAGCATACTTTATTGCCTTAATGTGAGAGCTTTTACAAAGCACAAATCTTCCGGCGCAATTCATAAAGGAACTTTTAAAGGAATCGTTGAAAAAATTCCTCATCTGAAGGAACTGGGAATTACCGCGCTGGAACTGATGCCCGCTTATGAATTTAACGAAGCGGAAAAACCGAAAACCGTTCCCATGACGATTGATGAGGTTCGCGGACAATTTATGCTGCCAAAAGATCAGCCTTCAAAATATAATTGCTGGGGATATCAGGAAGGTTTTTATTTTTCGCCCAAATCCGCCTTCAGCGCGGATAGGGATGCGGCAGCCGAGTTTAAAGATATGGTAAAAGCGTTGCATGCCAATCAAATAGAGGTGATCATGCAGTTCTATTTTCCCAGCCATATTAAGCAGGGCCTGATTTTGGACGTGGTAAAATATTGGGTGCTGGAATATCATATCGACGGAGTGCATTTAAAAGGAGAACACATTCCTCTCCATATGATCGGCACGGAACCGCTTTTGACGGATACCAAGCTTTTTTATTATGATTTTCCCTATTCACAGATTTACGAAGAAAATGAAACGCCCAAATTCCGCAATCTGGCTTCTTATTCGGACGATTATATGTATGCGGCGCGGCGTTTTCTAAAAGGGGACGACAATATGCTGGGGCTTTTCCTGGAATTGCAGAGAAAAAATCCAAAACAGCATGGAGTTGTCAATTACATGACAAACTACTACGGATTTACATTGGCGGACATGGTGGCCTATGAAAAGAAACATAACGAGGCTAACGGCGAAAATAATGGGGATGGCGATGACTGCAATGCCACATGGAACTGCGGCTGTGAAGGCGCAAGCCGTAAAAAAGCTATCGTTGAGCTGCGCAGGCGGCAAATGAAAAACGCTTTGACCATGCTTTTTATGGCACAGGGAACCCCTCTGATCTATAGCGGGGACGAATTCGGCAATACCAGATTTGGAAATAACAATCCCTATTGCCAGGATAACGAAACGGGCTGGATCAAGTGGAACAAAAACGGTTCGGGAGAGGAAATCTTCTCTTATATCAAAGACCTCATCCGGCTGAAAAAAGAACATCCTATCCTGCATTGCCCGAATGAATTGAAAGTGCTGGATTATACCGGATGCGGTTATCCGGATCTGTCCTACCATGGCGCGGAAGCGTGGCGGCCGGAGATGGATTATTACAGCCGCCATGTGGGAGCGATGTATTGTGGCTGCTATGCCAGAGACAGAAAGGGCAGAGAAGATAATTTCTTTTATATTGCATATAATATGCATTGGATCCCACACACATTCGCCCTTCCGAAACTTCCGAAGGGCATGGAGTGGCATCTCCTGGCAGATACCGGTTCCGGGGATGGCATTAAGATCAGCGGAGAAGCCGAAAAAGAGCAGCATGTGGAGGTGGATTCCCGTACGATCCGTATCTATATATCAAAACAGGAGGAAGGCGCGCAGAACAGTAAACCCCAATATGAAAAAAGCGCTTTTTAGAAAATGAAGGTTTGGAAGCATTTTAAAACAATTACTTACCATAAATATCTTGTCATGAAAGGCTGTTTTCGCGTCGGCCTTTATTATCAGGGAATCATGCATGACATATCCAAATACAGTCCAACGGAATTTTTGGTAGGCGCAAAGTATTATCAGGGAAACCGAAGTCCGAACAATGCGGAGAGAGAAGAGATCGGTTATTCCAGTTCATGGCTCCACCATAAGGGAAGAAATAAGCATCATTACGAATATTGGATCGACTATAGCTCCAAAAACATCCCCGGAGGCATGGCTCCTGCCCCGATGCCCCGGCGCTATGTGGTGGAAATGCTGATGGATCGTATTGCGGCAAGCAAGGTATATAAGAAAGATGCATATACGGACAACTGTCCGCTGGAATATTACCTTTCGGGGAAAGAGCGGGTTCCAATGCATGAAAGGACGAAAAAACAGCTGGAAAAACTTCTCTATATGCTGGCGGAAAAAGGCGAGGAGAAAACCTTTGCCTATATAAAAAATCACGTTCTCAAAAAGTAGCCGATCCGTGAGATACGGCACCAGGCTCATTGTCCGCAGGAATCAATGAGTCACCCTTTATGTTTTGCGGCATAAGATAAAGCATAGCATAAAGGAGTGAAAAAGTATGAATAATTGTTTGATTTTATTACTTTTACTTTGCTGCTGCGGCAATAACGGCGGATACCGGGATGGTAACGGCGGCTGTGGCGGCGGTATCCCCGACAACTGCGGATGCGGCGGAAGAGATTCCAGAAACGACGGCAGATGCAGGGACAGGGATCGGGATAGAGACAGGGATGATTCCTGCAGGGAAAGAGGGTTCAATCCGTTCCCGTCACCCGGAAGCACATGCGGATGTGAGGAAAAACAGTCCTAAATAAACATTTGCCGGAAGCTTTTTTATGCCTCCCGATGATTCTTGACGTATCATGGCAGCAATGCTAAACTAGTACAAAAGAATCATTTGGAGGCAATTAATATGATAGACGGAAAAAAAGTACTTTTCAGCGGCATGCAGTCAACGGGAAATTTAACGCTCGGCAATTATTTGGGAGCGCTGAAAAACTGGGTGACGTTGAGCGATGAATATGAATGTTTCTATTCCGTGGTAGACATGCATTCCATCACCATCAGACAGGATCCCGCCGAATTGCGCAAACGAGCAAGGAACCTTCTGACTTTATATATTGCCGCAGGACTCGATCCTGCAAAAAATTGTATTTATTACCAGTCCCATGTATCGGGGCATGCCGAACTGGCATGGATACTGAACTGTTTTACTTATATCGGGGAATTGAACCGTATGACCCAATTCAAAGACAAAGCGGCGAAACACGCGGATAATATTAATGCCGGGCTCTATACTTATCCGGTGCTGATGGCAGCCGACATTTTGTTGTACCAGGCGGACGTGGTACCGGTAGGAAAAGACCAGCTTCAGCATTTGGAAATTACAAGAGATATCGCGCAGCGTTTTAACGCTATCTATGGGGAAGTATTTACCATACCGGAACCTTATATGGGAAAGGCTGGTGCCAACATCAGAAGCCTTCAGAATCCCGAAAAAAAGATGTCAAAATCCGATGAAAATATGAATGCCAGCATCTACCTGATGGACGATCCCGACACGATCATCCGCAAATTCAAACGGGCCGTTACCGATTCAGAAGCATCGGTAAGATACCGCGAAGAACAGCCAGGCATCAGAAACCTGATCGAAATCTACTGCGCATGCACCGGAAAGACGCCCGAAGAAACGGAAAAAGAATTCGACGGCAAAGGCTACAGTGAATTCAAGCCGGCCGTAGGCGAAGCTGTGGCCAGCATATTAAAGCCGGTACAGGATCGCTTTTATGAATTGTCGAAAGATAAAGCGTACATCGACGGCATTATTAAAGAAAATGCCGATAAAGCAAATTATTATGCCATGAAGACTTTGCGCAAAGTACAGAAAAAAATAGGATTTCCGGAACGAATCCGCTAAATAAATTCCAGATGGGCCAAGGACAAAAACTCCGTCGCACAGGGCGGGGTTTTTCGCTTTGCGGCGGAAGAGGAGAGGATATGGATGAGAAAAGATTTGAAGCCGCCAAAAATAAAATAATCGGAAAAACACGGGAGAAAACAAGCATCGGAACTTTTCGGGAAAAAACGGTTCATGCGGTGCTTAAGCATTATTATTCGCCCGATGAGAATACTCATGAAGTTGCTGTCGGAAACTATGTGGCCGATATTTTTGACGGAAAATCCATCTGGGAAATTCAAAACGGTAATTTTTATAAGATCCGTGCCAAGCTGGACGCTTTTCTTGCACAATACCCGGTTACGATCATTTTCCCGATTCCCCATCACAAATGGCTGATCTGGATAGACGAAGAAACGGGAGAACTGTCGCCCAAAAGGAAAAGTCCCTTAACAGGAAATGCCTATCGGGCTTTTCCTGAACTTTACCGGATCAAAAGCTATCTGGCAAATGAAAGACTCCGCTTTATTTTTCCTCTTGTGGATATGGAAGAATACCGTCTTCTGAACGGCTGGAGCAAAGACAGAAAAAAAGGTTCCCATCGCTATGACAGGATACCGATCGGGCTTTTCGACGAAGTAAGAATTGAAACGCGCGCCGATTATTTGCAATTTCTTCCTGACGGCCTTCCCAGCCCATTTACTTCCGGAGATTTTGCAAAAACAGCGAAAATCCCTGTAAAAACGGCCAGAAATACACTTCATATCCTAACCTGCCTCGATATCATTAAAATTGCGGGAAAAAGAGGGAACGCTTACCTTTATCAGCGGAGCATCCCTTTATAGGAACCATCCTCAAGGAAATCAATTTTTCTAAGCGCCATGGCGGACGAAGCCAAGCGGGGTGGAGGCGGAGGGAAAGAGGGGCGGGCGGGGCGGTTTTCTGCCGGAGCTTCCAATCAGATTTCACTAATGAAATGGATATATGGTATGCAACCGGACGAGCCGGAAGCAACGGCATCCATGCCTATGCTTCCTGAACCCGCCATCCTTGGCGGGCTCACTCTGGTTCTTGGCCATTTCATAAGTGAAATTCCTGATTGTGCGCAATGGCAGAAACC
>OFGF01000060.1_pt1 | contig 102591 bp, 88 predicted proteins | sample 1521711 | NCBI WGS metagenome assembly OFGF01 (sample SAMEA3504092, study PRJEB24116) | mouse gut metagenome | biome: mouse gut; feature: mouse-associated habitat; material: faeces | place: Denmark | collected 2011 | reverse complement strand
GTTTCTATCATGAGCGAATTAGGCTTTACTACCATGACTACTGATGAAAACGGACGTCCAACCATTGATTGGAGCAAAACCAAAGCAGTCGCTAACCGCGAAATGTATATCTATCTCAATTTGAAAGGCCGCAATCCACACGGTATTGTGGACCCTGCCGATAAATATCAGGTGGAAGAAGATTTAATCAAAGCGCTGTATCAATATGAATATCAGGGCAAACGGGCCATCAGTCTGGCGCTGCGCAACAAAGACGCCAAAGTGCTGGGCATGTACGGACCAAGATGCGGTGATGTGGTATACTTCCTGGCAGAAGGATTCAACCGCTTGCACGGTGATTCTTTGGCTACCACAAATGGCTACTGGGGAACCACTGTATCTCCAATCGTAATTTTTGCCGGGAAAGGCTTTAAGAAAGGCGCCACTGTAAACCGCATTATCCATCAGGTTGACTTTGCAGCTACCATTGCTGCCATCGGCGGTGTACGCATGACCCGTGACTGCGAAGGCGCACCGGTTTATCCGGCATTTGAAGAGGAATTTTAATCCTGATAGAAAGTAGCATATCTGTTGTAATGATGTAATATTCTGTATATTACGCTGTGTCTGAAAACCGCAGTATGATAGAAGTAAGACAGCAATAGTCTCTTAATATTGTACTGCGGATTTATTTGACAACTTTGAGATAAAATCTATTGATGAAATTGATAGGAAAAGACATAAGATGACAGCATGGTTTGTATGACTCAGAAAAATATCTTATCATTGGTTCATAGTGTTCCTTTTAGCAAATGGGAAAAGTCCATAGGTTTCTGTGATTCCTAAAAACATTTATAATCATCATAATTAAGAAATAACGACATACAAAAGTGATTGGATGTCGTCAGGACAAAAAGCTGCGCAGAGGTTTTATGGTAGTTTGCAATAGGAATATTACAAATGAAAGGAATGAAATTATATGGGAGAAGCTGCTGTTTCTAAGAAACGTCCGAAGAATTTATTTTACTGGATAAATAGTATTATCGTTTTTGTATTGATGTTTGGCATCGGTCAATTGCCGCCTTTTGGGCAGATCACGCCCTTAGGTATGCAGATTTTGGGCATCTTTGCCGGCACACTGTATGGCTGGTGTACAGTCGGCCTGGTATGGCCAAGCCTAATCGGTATGATTGCCGTGGGCTCCACCGAATACTGTACCGTCACCGATGCTTTCTGCACCGGCTTTGGCAATAATATTCCGATTACCATCGTCGTTGTCTATACACTGGCCGCCTTCATGGAGGAAAGCGGGCTAAGCGCTTACCTGGCCAACTGGTTTATCAGCCGTAAAATAGGGGAAGGAAAACCATGGGTATTTACCCTTCTTATTTTCCTTGCTGCCTACGTACTCTCCGCCTTGATTAGTCTTTATGCCACCATTATCATCCTCTGGACTATTTTTTATCAAATCTGTGACCGTATCGGGGAAGAGCACGGCAGTAAATATACCGGCATTGTAATTGCGGGGATCGTGATTATTTGTTCCATTACCGGCATGATGTTTCCCTTCAAACCCTTTGCCGTAATTATTCTGGGGCTGGCTCAAAAAGGGAGTGGCATGACATTGGATGTGAACTTTGTATCCTGGACTGTATATAACATCATTGTTTCTCTTGTTATCATGCTGGGTTATATGCTGGTTTGTCGTTTTATCGTACGTCCGGATATGACGAAAGTAAAAGAGGCTGGCGAAAAATTTGCCTATCTGCGTGACGAGAAAATGACACAGAGTCAGAAAGTGGCGTCCGCAGTGCTGGTATGTTTCATCCTGGGTCTGATGATTCCAAGCATAGTCCCCAAAACTGTACCTGGTGTGGCATGGCTTTCCAATATGGGTGTAATCGGGATGGGTGTTTTGTGCGTCACCGTACTGGCTATCGTGAAAACGAAAGAAGACGAATCTTATGTGAATATTCCTCAACTGATCAGCAAAGGCGTGAATTGGGAATTGATCATCCTGATTGCAGCCACCATGCCAATTTGCAATGCGCTGGAAGCAGAAGAGTGTGGTGTGTTGAGTACGGTAATCGCGTGGATGACGCAGACCTTTAGCGGACTAGGTGCCACAGCATTCCTGGTGATCATCACAGTTCTGTTCATCGTTGTGACCCAGGTGACCCATAATCTGGTATTGATGATGGTATTCACTCCAGTATTGACCAAGATGGGGCTGACCTTTGGTGTAAATCCACTGCTGGTTATCATGCTGATTTATTATGCCGCTTTCACTGCATTCTGCACACCGGCTGCTTCTTCCAATGCAGCGCTGATTTTTGGCAATACAGAGTGGATTCATTCCAGGCAGGCTTATTTCCTGGGCTTCTGTATTCTGGTTGTTGCAATTATTGTGTTAGTCGGGATTGGTATTCCGTTGGGACAGATTATGCTGTAAAAAAATAAATAAGAAAGATTGAAATACAAAAGATTCTGCCACGGGATAAATTAACGCATATTTCCAGGCAGGTCTTTTGTATTTGTGTAAAAAAGGAGAGAGAAGAAATGGAAGATTTATATCAGTCAGAGAGCAGGATGGAAAATCTGAAACGGCGGGCCAAACGCTGTGTGTGCAAATATTGCGGACAGCCGTTGTCGTTAAAGCGGATTCTATTCAGCGACCACACCGACGCCCGGGTGGAAATCTATTGTGATGTCTGCCAGCGCATAGAGTATGGTGTGGAGCCGGAAATCTATCAGAGCGCTCAAAATTTTGTAGATGATCTGGAATTTAACTATTACAACGATTTGGCGCAAAATGAGGAAACCTACCGCATGAATGTGGCGAAAGTAGCAGAAATCATTGCCTGGGGCTACCAGAGCGGCGGCCTGCTGGATGAAACTGGTTTTACTGTGCCGCTGAAAAACCAGGGGCATTTGCAGGAGCAATGTCTGGTCATCACAGAACAGGAGCTGCAGGAGATGGATGCAGCTTCAGCATCGGAGGAGGCGTGAACCATGGCGGAGACGATCATTCGGGCAGAAGGACTCTGTATGCGGACAGGAAAACAGTTTTTACTGCGGGATATCAACTGGGAAGTCAAACGAGGGGAACACTGGTTGATTTTTGGCATGAACGGCAGCGGCAAGACCACACTGCTCAGCATGGTAGCCGGATTCAAATGTCCGACTAAGGGACGGCTGGAGGTGCTGGGGCAGACCTACAGCAATGACAATATTTTTGCGCTGCGCCGCAAAATCGGCTGGGTTAGCAGCTCTTTTTTTGATATTTATCTGTCTCGGGAACCGGCGCTGGAGATCGTGCTGTCGGGACTTTCGGGCACACTGGGTATCCGATATGGCATCACGGCTGCCGATGTACGTCAGGCAAAAGCACTGCTGCGGGAATTGCAGCTGGCGGATAAAATGAACACGCCCTTTTGTCATATGAGCAAAGGGGAACGGCAGAATGTATTGATCGCTAGAGCATTGATTGCGCGGCCTGAGATTCTGGTTTTGGATGAACCCAGCGCCGGGCTGGACATTTATGCCCGGGAACACATGCTGAATACGGTGCGGGATTTGGCGGCGCATCAGGATGTGACGGTGCTGTATGTAACCCACTATCCGGAGGAGATACAGCCGTTTATGAATAAGACGCTGCTTATGCGGAAAGGGCAGGTATTTGCCCAGGGCAATACCGATTCGGTGGTGACATCGGGATACATATCCAAATTGATGGGAGATAGAACTACAGTGAGCAGAGCAGCAGACGGAGGGATTCGGATGGGAATCAGTGCTGCCAGTCGGGTAAGAGAACTTTGTTACGGCACAGGGGAAAGGAGATGAGATGGGATGGCAGAACAGGAAATGACCTTTGCCCAGACTTTTGGCGGCAGTCGGGACATGTGCTGCATCGCAGCTGTGGGCAATATGGCCAGTATGGGACGTTTTGAAGAAGAATTCATCATGTATGGCTGTGCTTATCTGGAAAATGGAAATGTAACTTACCGGATTAGCCCAGTGGCAGAGCAGATGTATGAGTTTGTGCGCAAAAGTGCACAGCACGCCTGTTATCCTACTCGTGTGCTTTGTCATCGCTGTAATACAGAGGTGCCCTCTGGCATGCGGGAAAAGATTGCCGGTGAGGTCAAGCTGGAGACTGCGCGGAGATTGCGCAGTCTGTATCCGCAGGCATTTTTTACAGAGCTGGAGCCATTGGCCAAAACGGCGGCGCAGAACAGTGCAATGCCATTGCTGGAGGAGTTGGTGGATGCCATAGACGGGCATTTTGAGGAACTGGAGCTGCAGCTGCTGGAAGGAACGATACAGCTTGCCTGGGATAGTAAGCTGCTGCAGGAGGATAGCCGTCGGCAGTTGGAGCAATGGGTGGTCAAAACCAGAAGGCAGATGGCGGATGATCCGGTGCTGGAAACAACGGTGAGCCGTATCTTTTACGGATTCTGCTATCAGGAAAAGGGCAGAGCGATACAGACGGTGGTGAATGCCCAACCGGTGCAGGTCCGGGAGCAGCAGGCCAATAAGAAGCGTAGCGGTGCTATCACTGGGCCAGTGCTGCGGCAGACAGTCTGGTTTGCCCATGAAGGGCAAATCGCCGAGGGACGCAGCCGTTTTCGACAGAGCGTGCAGAATCTGCAAAGCGATAAATATTTCAGCCTTTTGCAGCAATTGAAGGCACTGCCGGGCGCAGTAGATACTGAGGCTTTCCAGAAGGCGTTGCATCGGCTGGAAGTACAGGCAGGAGCAACGCAGGCAATAGAGGACCTAAAAGGCTATGGTTATCAGTGGAATTGTCTGTGAATGATTATGATGATTGCGAAAAGAGCTGCCTTAATGTGCAAAATGCAGAGCGAGGCAGTTCTTTTGTTATATTTGTGATGCACTTTTTCTGATGGTTTCCATCAGTTCTTTGTTGCAGTCCTTAAATGGGCTGCCTTTTTTATAGAGAAGACCGGTGAGTACTTTGATGTGCTCTTTCACCGGAATCAGCACATAAGAGGACGGCTGTGCCGACTTGATGGAAAACAGATTGTGATTCAGCAGAAAAACCAGATAGCCCTGATGAAGAACCAGGTCGCTCAAATCGGAAATGCGATTTGTCTTAATCAGCCGGGGCTGGGTGATATAGCGTCTCAAAAATATTTCATGCCAGCACTGGTTGAGGGAAGAATTATAGATGACCAGCGGGTGCTGCAGAATGGTTTTTAATGACAGGCTCGGCTCCTGTGCCAGCGGAGAGTCCGGTGCGACGCCGATATAGAGCTGGTCGCTGCTGATCTTTTCGATTTCCAGCCGGTAATCCTCCACCAGCTGCTGTACTTCTTTTTCGGCGAGAATGTCCTGAATAATGCAGAACACACCGAAATCGCACTGACCTTGTCCCACTGCCGTGAGAATATCCAGAAAATCATATTCCCGCACGGAAACAGCACTCTGGGGAGATAGCTGGCGAAAATGGGCGACAGCAGGATCCACCAGATATTTTCCGATCTCCAGTGTGGTACAGATGTTGAGAGGCTTTTCCTTGACGGACGGTTTGGTCCGATAAGGCTCCAGAGAAGCAGAGAGCTGCTGGTTCAACTGCTGCATCTGTAAAAGGAACTGCTGGGCAGTGCGGCCTGCTTCGGTTAAAATAACACCATGGTTGGAGCGGATGATCAGCTGTACATCCAGCTCTTTTTCCAGCTTGGTGATCGCAGTGCTGACGGCCGGTTGGGTCAGAAAGTTTTTTTCTGCGACCTCAGACATGGAGCCGCACTGGGCTACCTCCAGAAAATATTTAATCTGTTCACTGCGCATGAAAAAATCCTCCTTTGTGAGTAATGTTTGCTGTAGGTTCATGGCGGACGGTATCTTTTCTATAAGTGTAACATAAAAATTCCTTTGTTCAAAGTTTTTTTTAGAGCAAAGCCTGTTTTTCTCTAAAGTTCTGGTAGTTCCGCTGCAAGGAGCGAAAGGCTATAATAAAGACAACGAAAGAAAATAACTTATGAAAAACAGGAGAGGAGAAGATCAAGATGATGCAAAAAGGATATGGCGCAGCGAAAAAAGTTATGATGGTTGGGATCGACGGGATGGATCCGTTGTATACCAAGAAATTGTTGGCAGCAGGAAAGCTGCCCAACTTCCAGAAATTTTTAGACAGAGGAACCACAACAAAGGATATGGGCATGATGGGCGTACTGCCGGCTTATACACCACCAAGCTGGTGCACATTGGCTACAGGCGCATGGCCTGGTACCCACGGGATTACCGACTTCTGGAATCATAAACGGGGCGATGAACTGAGCAAGCTGTCTCTGGGCTTCAACTCCACATTGTGTAAGGTGGATTATGCTTGGGATACCTTTGCCGAAGAAGGCAAAAAGGTGATTGTGTACGGATGGCCTACTTCCTGGCCGCCGCGCAACCCCAATACCATTATGATAGACGGCTCCGGTGTGCATCCATTTTTAGCGAATAAAGTGGATTACGAAAAATTCATCGACTGTCAGGTCGGCGATTTCCCGGTACAGTTTATCCCGCATGATAACAATGACAGCGGTGCTGAATGCTTTGTCACCGAAGATATTCAGGAACTGGAGTTCAAGCCGACAATGCCTGCAGAGCGCAATCAGATTATCGGCGAAAAAGGCGGAGAAGATGACAATATCGGCGGTAAATATGATTTGGTAAAATCTCCAATCAAACCGTCCAGCGGCTGGGCTAATGCGCCAGCCAACGCCATGGAAACAGTGATTGTCGTGAATACAGGCAGAACACTCCGTTATGTGTTGATTACGGCGGATGACGGCACACACTACAATCGGGTGCAGCTCTATAAAGATAAAAAACAGGAAGTGCTACTGGGCGAAGCTACGGTTGGCAACTGGATGGACAATGTGATGGATGAATTCAGCTTGGGCGGTGACAAAAAGGAACGGGTTGGCTATCACATCAAAGTAGCTACCCTTGCAGAGGATGCCAGCAGTCTGACCATGTACTACAGCTATGCACTCAGTGCCGATGACGACCGCTATGCGCAGCCGGCAAGCTTGAAAAAAGAATTATACGATAAATTTGGCGTACCGCTGCTGTTGTCAAATATGTCCCATGAAGAAGTTGACAAGATGGCTATTATGGCTGACTGCGGCGAAAGGGCTTTCAAATGGTCCATGGATACCATTGATTATATTTTGGATAACTATGAATGGGATGCAGCATTCCATGGTTTGCATATCATTGATTTTGCCAACCACCTGTATCTGGATCACACGTTGCCGCAGTTCCCAACTCATGAATTTAATAAGGAATGTCTGGAGCGTTTCTATGCTATCGCCGATGAATATGTGGGTCGTATGCTGAAATGGCTGGATCAGAATGTAGCCATCATGGTCGTATCTGACCATGGTGGACTGATAAAATATCCCGATTATGACACGCCGAAGATCGGTGACGCCTGGGGACTGAATGTAGGTCTCATGGAAGAACTGGGGTATACTAAGACAAAAATAGTGAATGGGACGTTAGAAATTGACTGGGAACACACCACGGCTATTGCCCAGCGTAGCAGTTATATTTATGTGAACCTGAAAGGCCGTGATCCGCAAGGCATTGTTGATCCGGCGGATTTGGATGAATTGGTGACCAAAATTATCAGTGATCTGTATGCGTATCGGGATCCTGTGCATGGCGAACGGGTAATCAGCATGGCCATGCGCCGCAGCGAGATGGCAGTATTGGGTTTGAATGACGCTTCAGAAGAAGGATTGGGCGATATCTTCTTCATGTTGGAGCCTAAATTTACCCGTGATCAGGGGAACTCTTTCAGCAACTGTGAAATTTTAGGCACTTCGCTGAAATGTATGTTTATGATGGCTGGACCGGGAATCAAAGAAAATTATATCATTCCGCGGGATGTGCAGGAGGTGGATGTGACACCGACGCTCTGCCATTTGTTTGGCTCGAAAGAAATGCCCAATGGCGTAGAAGGCGGCGTACTCTATCAGGCGTTGAAATAAAATTCTAAAAGAGACGTTAAGACAAAAAGAGACTGCGCAGTGAGGAATCAGAAAAAAGGATTCCCCGCTGTGCAGTCTTTGTTTGTATGCTGTCGTAAAAAACTATTTTTTCATGTAAGCAGCATGCGGTCATTGTCCAGCGCTTGATTGCTTTTGCTGGAATAGAGCTCTAGCAAATCATTCAGGGACATGGTTTCCCGCTCTTTGTCGTGAATATCCAAAATGAGCTGTCCGCGGTCCATCATGATGGTACGGTTCCCTGTTTGTAGTGCTGCATTGAGATTATGGGTAATCATCATTGTGGTGAGATGATGCTGGGAGACAATCTCATTGGTGATGGCCATAATCTTTTCCGAGGTGGCAGGGTCCAAGGCGGCGGTGTGTTCGTCTAAAAGCAACAGTTTGGGCGGTACCAGAGTACACATTAACAGTGTAACCACCTGGCGCTGTCCGCCAGACAAAAGGCCAACTTTGGTATCCATACGATTTTCCAGCCCCATGTCATAACGGGCCAAGGACTCGCGAAAGAATGCAGAGTCCTTCTTGTTTAATGCAAAATGTAATGGTCCTCTTTTGCTGCGCGAGTAAGCAAGGGCCAGATTTTCCTCAATGGTCAGATTGGGAGCAGTGCCCCGCATAGGGTCCTGAAACACACGGCCAATAAAAGAGGCGCGTTTGTGCTCCGGCATCCAGGTGATGTCCTTTCCGTCGATGGAAACGGCACCGGCATCTGGGAAAAAATTGCCGCAGATGACATTGAATAGGGTGGACTTTCCAGCGCCGTTGGAACCCACAACAGTGACAAAGTCGCCGTCCTTCAGTGTCAGATTTACCTGCTGTAAGGCGCGATGTTCGTTGGGTGTGCCTTTGGAGAAGGTCTTAGAGATTTGTTTTAGCTGTAGCATGTTTTTGCGCCTCCTTTCGTGTTTTATACACAGCCAGTGATTTCTGCATGGCGGGTAGTGATAAGGCAAAGGCTACGATGCAAGCCGATACCAGCTTCAGCATATAGGCGGGCAAAATGGTGTATTTGGTAGCCAGTGCGATGATGAAGCGGTAGATGATGGCGCCTAAGAGTACAGCCAGAAAATTTCCCGTCAGGGTGCGGCGGCTTAGCAACACTTCGCCGATAATGACAGAGGCCAGACCTACCACTAAAATGCCGACCCCGGAGTTGATATCAGCAAAACTCTGGTATTGGGCAATCAGCGCGCCGGTGCAGGCAATGATGGCGTTGCTGATGGCTAACGCCAGAATTTTTGTATTGTCTACATGGATGGAAGAAGCGCGTACCATATCTTCGTTGTCTCCTGTGGCACGAATACACAGTCCAATATGGGTTTTAAAAAATAAAATAAGCAACAGCGCACAAAGGGCGGTAAAGCATAGTGCCACCAGCAACTTTACCGTGTCTTTGTCTAAAAAGGGTAGTAGTGTGCCCACTATCTTAAAAATAGTTGTGCTGTTGATCAGGGAAAGATTGGAGCTGTTGCCCATAGCCAACAAATTTACCGAATACAAGCCGCTCATGGTTAGGATACCGGACAGAATGGGATGGATTCCCAATTTGGTATGCAAAAGCCCTGTCACACAGCCGGCAGCTGCACCGGCTAAGAGTGCAGCGCCAAGACCCAGCAGCGGATGACCGGCGATGGTCAATACTGCAGACAGAGCCAGCCCCAATGTGAAACTGCCTTCCGCAGTTAAATCGGGCACATTCATAATACGGAAGGTGATGTAGACTCCTAGGGCCAACATCCCGTAAAGAATGCCCAATTGCAAAGAACCAAGCAAGATTACCATAATACAAAACTCCTTTGCCTATAGATACCGGGGAATGGCGTCCCGAATTTTGCGCATGTTGTGATGATTTTTAGTTGGCACTATCTCTTACAAAGGTAATGTCAGCTTTCTGCTCATCGGAGAGGGTAACGCCTAACGCCTCCGCGGTATCCTCGTTGACCACAATGGCGTTGGCTGGTACAACCAATGCAGGAATCTCAGACATTTCTTTTCCCTCAAAGTGGGCAATGGCCATATCTGCGGAAATCATGCCGATTTCTGTGTCCGTGATGGCAACCGTGGCAAAGGCGCCAGAGTTGACCATAACTGCGGAGCTGCCATAGACTGGAATCTTGGCATCGCGCGCCACTTCCGCTACTAGAGGCATAGCGGCCTGAATCACGCTGTCATTAGGCACAAAGATGGCGTCCACATTGCCGACAAGAGCCTGGGCTGCCTGTTGTACTTCGGAAGAATTGGTCACAATCTGCTCCACATATCGGAGTCCCTTTTCATCCAGATAGTTTTTGGCGTTTTCAATGGTGGTCACAGAATTCACCTCGTTGGTGCAGTATAAAAGCCCATAAGTCTGCATGCCCGGTGTAAGGTCTTCAGACAGCGCAAAGATATCCTCGATGGGAATGGCGTTGGAAGTGCCAGTAGCGTTCTTATCCGGCTGTTCCAGTGTAGTGAGCAGTCCGGCACCGATTGGATTGCTTACAGAGATAAATACGATGGGAATATCACTTTCCATAGCAACCATGGCCTGGGAGGCTGGTGTGGCAATGGTTGCCACCAGGTCTACCTGACTGTCCACCATTTCCTGACAAATGGTATTCAGGTTTGTGGCATCACCCTGGGCATTTTTGTAGATGATTTCTACTTTATCTTCTCCGTAGCCTTTATCCTGCAATTCCTGAATAAAGCCGTCGCGCATGTCTTCGAAAGCGCCGTTGTCAATGAGTTGCACAATTCCGACCTTCAATTTCTCTCCGTCAGCGTCGGATTGCTGTTGGGTGTTGTTGCCGCAGGCAGTAAGACCAAAGAACATAGAGGTGCATAAAGCGGCAGATAAGATTTTTTTCATCATAGATGTTTTCATGGGAAATTCCTCCTAAAGATAAAATAAAATATATAGAAATAGGTATAAAAATGAGACAACTGATCAGGCAAAATCCTGCTGGTTGCGCAGGGCGAGCTGTTGAAAAGCTTTCTGCAGCATGGAAACTGTGACAGCGTAGGGATAATGCTGCACGTCTTTTGTCTCGGGAATCAACGGGAGCAGGCTTTCCATCTGTTCCGCAGTGATTTGTAAATCCGCCAGGGATACCGGCAGATGGACGGCGCGGTTAAACTGATAGATTCGTTCAAATTCCTCCAGCTGTCCATCACATAAAAGCATGAGTAATACTCCAAATCCTACCACCGCGCCATGTAAATGGTTTTCCTCAAAATGGGGCAGCGTCGTCATGGCATAGAAGATACCGTGAGCCAGACCGCTGTTGTAGTCGGCAGTGTGCTCTCTGGTCACCAGAATGGAGACCAGACCGGTCGTGACGATGACTGCTAATATCACTTGCTCCAGTGCATAGCTGGCGCGTCGGGCACTATTATCCGTCAGAGCAGCCTGACCGTATTGCAGCAGTGGCTCCAGACATTGACGGCTCAGCTGTACGCCAATGGCATTATAGTGCTCCAGGCATTCGCCTCGGGAAGAGACTGTAGTCTCGAAATACTTGGCGTAAGTGTCCCCCAGGCCCGCCCATAAATATTGGGGCGGCGCAGTGGCAAGGATGTCCGTCTGGATAAAGGCATGGGTGGGCGGCTGCAAAAAGAAAAAAGGTTCTCGAAAGCTGCCGTCTGTATAGTACATGATAGCCACTGTGGTCACTGCAGCACAGGTTGCCGCAATAGTGGGAAAGGTAAATACCGGTTTTCCTGTTTTTACACTGAGACATTTACATGTATCCAGAGCCTTACCGCCGCCAATGGCAAATATCATGTCCGCTGCCTGCACCAGCGGCAGGGATTCCAGGGCTGCCACGTTCTCGTAGCTGGCTTCGCCGCCGTACCAGACATAGTCTAAAATTTCCAAATCAGAATGGGTGATAGCCTGATCAATTTGCGGACGGGCTGCCTGGATAGCCTGATAGCCGCCGATGGCAATGATTTTTTGCCCATAGGGACGGCAGACTGAAGAAATCTTTTGATAAATGTCAGTTCCAATCGAATAAGCAGGGAAGATCATACTGTAATTTTGCATAGCTTACACCTCCGAAAAATAAAAAAGCACTCATCCCACAAAGGGACAAGTGCATATAGCGCCTGCGGTACCACCCAAATTAGCCGTTACGGCTCGCTCTCTCATACACCATCATGTATGCTTCCTTTGTAACAGGTGAAGATCCCGTCAACGCCTACTGAGACAATGCCGTTCAGGTTGCCCTCACAAGCCCATTCCATACAAACCTTCATACTGCAATCCCACCTTCTGCAGCTCTCTGTGATGCCAGATTTCTGTATGTACTCTTCTTGTTCACTGGTTTCTACAAAAATGTATTTTTAAATATCCTATGCGATTCTTTTGAGAATGTCAAGACTTTTTTCAAAAAAATACAAAATACAAAGCTTATATGCTGCAATATCAATGGTGTTGCTTTTTAGAAAGGTTTTACAGAGCAGAATGTTTTTTTCTAATAGCATATATTTGTGAAAAATTACTTGCAACAAGCGCGTATTTATGGTAAAAGTATAATACAGAAGATATTTAAGAAGGGGTGTCCCAAGGATGAAAAAATTATATGAAGGCAAAACAAAAAATGTATTTGAATTAGAAAACGGCAACGTACTGCTGCAGTTTAAAGATGACTGCACCGGAAAAGACGGCGTGTTTGACCCAGGTGAAAACAGCGTAGGTTTAACTATTGAAGGGATTGGTCGTGCCAATCTGGAAACATCGGTGCATTTCTTTGAGCTGCTGAAAGAAGCAGGGATTAAGACCCATTATGTCAGCGCCAATGTAGCCGATGCGACTATGGAAGTACTGCCAGCTAAGGTGTTTGGTCATGGATTAGAAGTGATCTGCCGTTTGAAAGCGACAGGTAGCTTTATTCGTCGTTATGGCGCATATATTGCCGATGGTACACCGTTGGAAGGCGGATATGTCGAGACCACATTTAAAGATGACGCCAAAGGGGATCCACTGGTAACTTCCGAAGGTCTGGCTGCTTTGGGCATTATGTCCCAGGAAATGTTCAACGACATGAAAGCACAGACACTGAAAATTACTAAGATTGTAGCAGAAGATCTGGCCAAAAAAGGTCTGGATTTGTATGACATCAAATTTGAATTCGGCTACAATCAGGACGAAGTCATTCTCATCGACGAAATCGCCAGCGGAAACATGCGGGTTTATAAAGATGGTGCCATTGTGGACCCGATGGAATTGACAAAAATTATTTTGGGCAAATAAAAACATCTGTTGCTTTATGGTAAAAAAGATGCACAGCTCCAGTCGGACATGTGTGCAACATAGAAGCTGCTTTGCGGTATCTTTTCAGAGAAGATGCCGCAAAGCAGCTTTTTTGCTATAAGCGTAGTTGCAATCGCTCCAGCGGTGTGTTACCATAAAAAGCAGAATATTTTACAGTATTTGCTCAAAAACAAGGAGGAAACTTGTCATGCGAATGGAAAATAATCCAATGGAAGTGTTGACGGAAACATATAGCGAAGAAGAACAACGAAACTACGCAGGCGGTTTTTGCGGGTTCGTATTGTTGGAGGAAACACAGTATGATCTGCCCGCCTTATTGGTGCGATTGCAGAAAGAGTGGCAGATCACGCCGCTGGAGGCGCCTACAGTACAGGAAATGAAAGCAGGCAATCTGGTGTTTGAGATTCCCGGCGCTATGATTACTGTGGAGTTTCTTCCCACGCTCATCCCCGAGGGAGAAGCAGTGTATGCTGCCAGACACAATGCAGACTGGGCGGATGCGGTGTCTATTGCGGAAAATCACAAGGCGCATCTGATGGTGGCAGTACTGCCCTTGGGAATGGCCCCCTTAGAAGCGGGAAAGGTTTATGTCAAGCTGTTGTCTTCCTGTCTGGCTGGTGAGCATGCTATGGCTGTATACACCTCCGGTACAGTATTGGAGCCAGGCGCTTATCAGCGGGAGACCCAATCTATGAGAGAAGGAGAATTGCCCATTCATAACTGGATTTATTTAGGCACCTATGAGACAGAAGCAGGAAGCAATGCCTATACAGTAGGGATGGACGCTTTCGGGAAAGATGAGCTGGAGATTTTGGGCAGCCGTCGCAGCGCAGAAGAATTGAAAAAATTTCTCTTTGACGTGGCCCGTCACGTTCTGGTAGAGGATATCACTCTGCATGGGGAAGCGCTAGTTGGGTTTGCAGGCGATGAGGGCTTGCAGATACAGCGGCGGGATGGCGTCATGGTAGAAGGGCACAGCATACAGATTGCCTATTGATGGTGAAAGCTTGACGGAAATGAGAAGACAGGCCAATTACCTGCGGCGGAAAGGGAGACAGTCACGATGGATGAGATAGAAAACGCAACAATATCTTTTCGACAGCGGGTGCTTGCTTTTTGGCACTTGTTTTTGGAGCAAGAATATGAAATCCGCTATTTACTAAACAGCCTGGAAGACTTTGAGGCGGCAGACAAACTTTTGGGCGGACTGTTGGCAACTGTGTTTCAGCACCCTGTTTTCCTGCTACGCAAACAGGAGGAATACTATCAGCTTGAAGTGTCCGCAGATGGAGATATCAGCCGCCTGTATGGGTTGAATTATTGGCGTATGCAGGCGCCGTCTGTGATAGAGGAACAATGGGATATTTTGGTGGGAAAATTGCCTGTCGAGGATCCAACGCAGGTAGAGGTAAGGATGGAAGGCTTATCCATACGGGCAGATGAGATTGAGGTATGGCCATTGTTTGAGCCAGGAGGAAGGTTGGGTCTGGAATATTATAGTCTGGAGATGCTGCAGCTCAAGCCTGATATGGCCTATACATTGTTTTGCACCATGTTAGAGCAATGTATCGGAGAATTGTGTCTGATGACTAATATTGCTTACATTAATATGCTGGAAGCTGCCAATTTTGAAGAGCCGCTCCTGCTGTCTGAGCTGGCGGATTTTATTGCTGACTGGCAATTGGCGGGACAGCTGCCGCCGCAAAATGATCCTCTGGGATTATATAGTGATTATGAAATGACAGAGCAGGACGGTATGTGGGAACTGCGGAAGGATATTCGCTTCGGGAATGTTTCTGCGGCAGCTTTGCCAGTGTTAAACTGTTATTATGCCCAGGTGGATTATCTATTTTGGGAGCAGGCAGAAGAGGGGTTGATCTGGGGCTTTTTGTTTTACTCTGGTGCTGGCCTCACAGCAGAGCAGAGGATGCATGTCTGCAATGGACTGGAAGAAGATCTGAACCGGATTGCTGCGCGGGAACAAGGTGTGGGAGAGTGCGTAGGCATAGCTATCGGTCTTGAATATATGTATTTGGACTGTGTGTGCTATGACTGGGACGCTTTTTTAGAGATTGCCGCTCAGTTGCTGCAAAGCTACGGTGCGTTGTATCAAATACAGACGGGCGGATTTTCTCAGTTATATAAAGGTGGTCAGACAATAAAATTATTGTAACCGTGTAAAGAAAAATTAAGATTATGAAAAGGTTGCAAAATGGCAAATGATTCTTTATAATACATTAGAATACGTTTTGTGCCATCTGCGTTACAGTATGGTAGGATGTACAGTTTTGCTTTGCAGAGCTGGAAGGAGGAAGCATGAAAACAGAAGGATTGGTAGCACAGGTAGGAACGTTGCCGCAAGAGATTCAGCATATGCAATTTTGCCTGCAAAAAATAGACAGGGAACAGTTTAACGAAACGACATTGCAGGAGATCATGCCCGATGCGGTATTACTTTGCTCAGATTTGGGTGCAAATGGAGTGCTTGCCTTATTAGAAATTGTAAATCAGTCTGCCATGACAGGACTTCCGGTTATTGTGTTGGATGATGGATATCATGATGAATTGGAGTATACTGTATTACAGAAAGGTGCAGCTGATTATCTGGCGGCGCCTTTTCGAGATGAGATTCTATTGTGGCGCGTGATGGGTGCGGTGAGGCGGTATAAACAATATCGGCAGCTACAGCGTGAAGTAGCAGAAAAAAATAAAGAGCTGGACCATCTGGTAATCCAGACATTGTCTGCCATTGCAAATCTGGTAGATTCTAAGGACCGCTATCTCAAAGGACATTCAGTGCGGGTGGCAGCTTATGCCCGTGCCATTGCGGAAAAGTTGCACAAAAATGAAAAGGAACAGCAGGAAATCTATTATATGGGCTTGCTGCATGATATCGGGAAGATTGGGATTCCCGATACCCTCTTGATGAAAAAAGGAAATCTGACAGATTCTGAATATTCTGTGATTCAGCAGCACACAGTAATAGGGGAGGAGCTGTTAAGGGACTTTACAGTTATGCCTTTGGCTTCTTTTGTTGCGGGATATCATCACGAACGGGTAAATGGGACAGGTTACCATAAAGGACTTCGAGGCGATGAAATTCCTTTGACCGTCAAAATCGTAAATATTGCTGACGCCTATGACGCCATGAGTACGGACCGTTCCTATCGCGAGAAATTGAGTAAAGAAGAGATTCGCAGGGAACTGGAAAGGCAGAGAAACGAGCAATTTGATTCTCAAATGGTAGATGTGATGCTGGAATTGATGGAGGAAGACTTTACTCCCCAACCTATACTGGACATGGATTCGTTTTCTGTTTCTTCTTTAGCAGGAGAAGGAAATGCCTTGCTGCAGCGGTTATTTTTGGAATATACAGAAGAAATCAAGGCATTGTCTTCCCGGGATTCTCTAACCGGCTTGTGGAACAGAGGTTATTTAGAAAGCCAGATAGACGCCTTTTTGCATTCAAAAAGACATACAGGCGCTTTCGTGATTATGGATTTGGATCATTTTAAAGATGTAAACGACAATTATGGTCATTTGGCAGGCGATCGGCTGTTGATTCAATTTGGTGCAATCTTGCAGAATTTGAGCAGAGAAGAAGATATTGTAAGCAGACTGGGTGGCGATGAATTTGTCGTATTCTTAAAAGATCTTGGTGATACTGCTGTGATTCAGCGAAAAGTTGAGTTATATATGCGCACCTTTTCTGAAAAAATATTGGAGCCGAAAGGGTATACTACAATTTCAATTTCCACAGGAATTGCCCTTGCGCCGCAGCATGGAAACACTTTTCTGGAATTATACCGGAATGCCGATGATGCGCTGTACTACGTAAAAAAACATGGAAGAAACGGTTATAAAGTTTATGAAAATGGAATGACAGTGTGCAAAGGCGAAAGATAACAGGATATTGCGCTATGAGTTAGCTGCTGAAAAGAAATCAGCAGCTATTTTTGTATATTCAAGATGAAGAAATCCCCCAAAAATGAGCGTAGCGAGTTTTATGGGGTATCTGAAAGGTAAGAGTAGTTTGATGATCTATGAGCAGTTTGGAGAGTTGAAGTATAAGTACCGAAACAGAGAATTTTGGTGCAGAGGATATTATGAATGTTTCTTTTTATGAATACAAGCTGTCAGAAAGGTGTGTAGCGGGCCTCAGTCCGCCACGGCGGGATCTTCGGTGGTGCTGATTTCAATGTACTCGGTAATTTTGCAGAGCTCGTCAGCGAATTTGAATCTCACGCTGATATTGCCGTTTTCGTAAACCTTGATGTAGTCCACAAGTTCAATAAGAATTTCCCAGTTGAGTGTTTCATAAAGGCCATCAGAGAGGGATGCTCGTTGTCAACGCCGTTTGTCAGTTCCGCCCGCTCGGAAGTCAGTCGGGCCAGTATATCCGAGAGGGATGCAATCTGCCGCTCATAGTCGGCTTTCATATCCCGGTAGTCCTGCTGGGTAATTTCCCTAGTTTTTCCACTCTTGATAAAGGGAACGTTTATATCGGGTGATTTTCGCCAGCTCCCGCTCCTTTGTGGAGATCAGATCGTCCAGTCGGAAATAGCTTTAATGACAAGCATCTGTCATTTACAAATCACTCTTTTTGTATATTCTTTTAGCAAATCACGTGTTTAAATTATTCCTCAATATCCAACCTTTCAATTTTGAAAATTACTGGACGAGTGCCATCGGAGCAACAGGTAATCATGGTGTTCTCCTCTTTCATCCAACCTTTCATAATAGACCCGCCCTGTAATCCAGTATAGATATAACGAGCAATCGCATCCCATGCCTCAGAGCAGTGTGGCATTTTCGGGCCCCCCGCAACAGTATTAGGGTCAGCATTTGTTTTAACCAGCGTACCCAGCCCCATGTGCCAAAAATCATCTCGGTTGCCATTACGCTCAAAAATAAATTCATCCCCCACATTGTAACAGGGGCAAGCTCCCGATTCCGGATCGGCGCAATACTCCTGCTGTAATTCCGGGTATAGTTTCTTGTCGATGACCGTTACTTTCACTTTATATTTCATAATTCTGTCCTCCAATTATTTCAAATAGAATACCCTGTTTTCTTTTCTCGGTACTGCATCTGGATAGTCGCCATCTACATATCCAAGAGCGCAATGACCTATGCCCTCATATTCTCCATTAACACCAAGAGAATTGAGTAGTTGCTTTCCCCAATCTGTTTCAAATTCTTCCTTTGCTCGATGTATCCAGCAACTACCTATCCCTAAATCATGTGCCGCAAGCATAAGATTACCCATAACAAGACTGCCGTCATATACGCCATTCGCCCAATCCTTTTTGGCAAGGACTATAAGCACAGCTGGCGCTCCATAGAATGGATCAAAGCCATCTCGCCAACCACTGAGTTCACAGTTTAGCTTTGAAAGCTTATCTCGCAACTTCTTATTTGTCACGTGGATGATAATTGTGTTCTGATGTCCCATGCCGTTGGCAGCGTATAGTCCGCTTTCAATGATTTGATCCAATATTTCCTGTGGAATGGCGTCAGGCTTATACTTGCGAATACTTCTTTTTGATTTAATTTTCTCCAACACTTCACTCATCATTTTCTCTCCATGTGCTCCTATCTACCGTACCGCCTTTCCAAGCGCATAAGATTTCCCTGGATAATCTGTTTTCTCAATGTCGGCTCGTGTGTAACACCCATAAGCAAGCAGCGTTCCACAATCCTTCCATCCCAAATACTTTGCTGTTTCATGATAGCTTGCAACTGCGCCTCGAAAAATGCTTTTAACCTCGCTGGCGGCTGTCATAATCAGCATTGTTTTTTTCGGAGTTCCACGCAACAAATCATCAATTCCATGAAAACGATCAATGGCCATCTTGATTTGAGAAGACATAGCATGATAGTAAAGCGGAGAAACGAATACTACCATGTCTGCTTTTAATACTTCCGGGTATAGTTCATTCATAGCGTCGCGAAACACGCATGGCTTTTTTCCACACCCGCAGGCATCGCACCCGATACAAGGATGAACACACTCATGGGCTGTATCAAAGCGATAAACACTATGACCAGCTTCTTTTGCGCCCCGAATAAATTCATCCGCTAACAATGCGGAGGTGCCATTTTTGTGAGAGCTTCCTGTGATTACAACGATATTCATTACTTTCCTCCATTTTCTGCGTTGGACAATAGAAAAAGCCAACGACTTATGATATAATTTTTTTGTGCTTTGTTGAAAGAGAGGTGATTACCATGCTAATACCACGATATTATTTTGCGGATGATTTTCGCCCATTCTATGCTTATTTTCTATCACAACCTCATAGCGTCCGAATATTTCATAAAGGCGACTACTTATGGCCGCTGGGAGCACCTTATGAAAAGATACATTACATTATCTCGGGAGTGGAAATGCACTACGCCGATCACGAGAGTGGGCGCAGAAAAATCATCAGCTTTCATGGCCCCGGAACCGTTTTTCCCGGTTACCGCCCAAATGATTTCCGTGTGGAGCTTTCCTTGATTACGGTTGCTCTTTCTGAAATGGAAGTGCTGGAATTTACCGTTCCACAGTTCAAAGTGATGTTTGAGACTAACACAGCTTTGAGCGAACAGGTCGTAAACTGGTATTCCATGTATATCAACCGTTTTCTCTTTGAAACAATCCACCAAGCATATAATTCTTCGCTGACGAAACTATGTAATCTCCTATATCTATTGACTATCAACCAACCCACTAATTCCGGTCTGGTCATTGATATGACACAGGAGGAGCTTGCAGAAATCCTTGGTATGAGCCGGGTACAGATTACTCGGGAAATCAGCGAATTACGTCACAGAGGCATCGTGGAGACATCAAGGGGTAAGTTGCTGGTTTCTGATTTACCATCTCTATCCTCCCTTTGCACTCAAGAGACAATCTGACCTTAGCTTCAATTACTATTTTAATTGCTATTTGATCTTTCGTCTGCTTCAAATGAAGCACAAAGAAACAAAAACACGAAATTAAATACTCGGTAGCATGAAAATCAAAGTCGTTCAAATACTAACACCTGAAATATAAAATTACATTAGATGATGTTATAAAGATAGAACAGGACAAACGACGGTTTGATTTTCACGATATAGGCAAAGAAATTAAAAATTGTGGAGGCCACTACCCAAGCAATGAGAGCCGCCAAAGAAACGGAGGATGCGTAAGAAAAGCGTGACCTCCGTTTTTTGCGCCATGTAGCGGGATCGCACGAAACGGCAAGCAGGGCAGGTGTGGCCACACCTGCTATTTTTGCCGGGCCAAAGGCCCCGCAAAAATGCTTGTTGGGGAACTCCCCCAAACCCACTGGACTTCGGGACAAAGTGTCCCAAAGTCCCGGCGCTATGCGCCTGTTGTCTGCGGCCTGTCGCTATCGCTCCTGGGCCTTATTACTCTACCAATCATGTAGTCAAAAGGATGTTGACAGCATTTATTAAAAACAGGAACAAGCCATAAGATAATATGGAGTGCTGCCGTTTTCAATGTAAATCTGTTGATATAAAGTCATTTTTCATACTCTAATTGTCAACACTGGTCAAAGATAAACTTAGAAGTTATTCCCTTCATTTTTTTCTCAAGATACCTTCGAGGGTAGTGGCGGTAGTCCCCAACCGCCGGGCCACAGCAATATCATTCTTCATAGCCTCGGTCATGTTGTGACCGCATACCATCAGCACCCGGAAACGGCGGAGCAGATCACGACTGATGTCAATGCCGCTTTTATGCTCCTCGGGCACTGCGTCATTGAGAAATAGCGGCAAATAGAGAACTGGACAGATCGGTGAAAAGCCCGCCTCGTACACCGCCCGGCAATACTGGGCGGCCAGTTCTGCATTTTCACTGTCACCGCCGTACCAAGCGGCAGGGGTATATCCTCCAGAGTCTCTATACACAGGGGCTGCGCTTTGGGACAAAGTGTCTCGAAGTGTAGGTAGGTTATCAGTATTAAAAATCGTTAATGTGATAGATTAAATTTGTTTTTTGTAGTTGGTAGGCTTCGAAAAGCCTTGTACTTATAGCGTTCCTATTAAGAAATAATCATATGTAGATACGGTAGGGAAAAATGCGAATAAGATCAAAGAATATATAAGACATCAGTTGGAAGAGGATAAACTGGGAGAACAATTGAGTATTCCATACAAAGAAGACCCGTTTACGGGTAGCAAGTAACAGAACATGCAGATGTCAGGCTTTTTATGCGCCTTTTAGGCGCTGCTTAGTAATAAAGCCTTATAGGCGCATATGTAAAACCCCTGGCTATGCCAGGGGATACTTATTATGACTGGACTAGCGGAGAGTTGATATTTTTCTCTGTATTTGCTGTAGGATTGAGAATGTAAAAGTTAAAAAATTCTGCTTGCGTGCAGGAAAAAGCCGCGGTATAGTATAAGAAAAATCAGTTGATTGAAATCGGTACACGCGTGGAAAAATGCAACCAGTTTCCATATTTCTGGCAAGAATCAGTTTTACAGGTATGCATTATTTGAGGTGTAGCCATGTGTAATACTGTTCTCAAATGAAATCATATTATGTGAGTCGGCTAGATGTATAGTTTGCGCAAATTATATGGTTAATATAGAAGATAGCATCTAAAGGATGTTATACGAGGGGTGAGGGCTGTGAATTTGAATCAATTCAAATATTTATTGGCGATTTATCAATGGGGTTCCATTACGAAAGCAGCGCAAGAGTTATTTGTAGCGGCTCCTTCAGTCAGCAGCGCAATGAAGGAGTTGGAGGAAGAGTTAGGATATTCTTTGATGACACGGCATCGCAATGGCGTTACTTTTACAGAGCAGGGAGAAGCAGCAATAGAAATTATAAAGGACATAGAAAATAAAATTGATCGCCTGAAAAAACTTGATAACATGGATGAAACAGTTTTGACAGGACAGGTCACATTAGGTGGGACCCCTCATTTTAATAGCTCCCTGTTATTAAATTTGCTGTTAAATATGCGGCAGAAATATCCCCAACTAAAAATTGTGTTAAAAGAAGGTGACAGCCAGGCTGTTTTGAAAATGGTGGCGCAGGGTACTGTAGATTTGGGTGTGATTATGTTGGGCAATGTGGATGAATCTATTTTCTTGCGGGAAATCAGAAGAAATAAGTTACATTTTACGCAATTGTTTATAGACGAGTTGTGCTTTGTGGTACGCAGTGATCATCCGTTGGCAGTGCAGGAAACAGTAAAGCTGAAAGATATTTTGCAATATCCCTATTATACTTATGGGGAAGCGTTAACAGAAAAAACACTGGAGCTTTTTGCGGAGTATAATCCTGAACAGGAAATTGTGCAGATTGATGACAGAGACAGCTTGCGTCGGATGATTTTGTATTCAGACGGAAGCACATTGATGCCGTTATCTAACAAACAGTGTACACAGGAACAATTTGCAGGACTAACCTTTTTGAGTATTGAGGATTTTTCTTATCTCTGTAAAATCGGTTGGCTGCACAATGGAGAAAGGCTTAGCAAAGTGGAACGAGCGGTGGTGCAGGAGCTGCAGGACGAATCTTTGTTATTATGCCGGTAAATCAGAAGAGAAGGACGCATATTATGAAACCTATACTTGGTTTCATGATATGCGTTTTTTTTGCGATTTAGTATTAGGTTTTGCCTAACATAGAATTAGTAAGTAAATATTATACAAACTATAAGTTCTATTTTATAATGTACCTATAAGGTTCTTGCAAGAATAAAAATTCAAACGAAAGAGGTGTGTGGTCTATGCCACCAGTAATTGATGAATCGAAATGTGTAAAATGTGGCTTATGTGCACAGATTTGTTGCATGGATGTAATTAAAAAAACAGAAACGGAACCGCCTGAAATTGTTGTTCGGTATCCAAATGAATGTTGGCATTGTCGTGCTTGTGCCATTGACTGTCCGACACAGGCGATTACAATTCGCTATCCGTTGTCCCATATGATGCTACATGTAGATGTGCCGAATGTGAATGGAGGGAAACAAGAATGAAAGTGACAGTAAGAGAAGAAGTAGTAAAAAGTGACGTATTGATTATTGGCGGTGGGATAAGTGGTTTGCAGGCAGCAATTGCGGCCGGAGAAAAAGGAAAGCAGGTCGTTGTAGTAGAAAAAGCGGATACCAGACGGTCCGGCTCCGGGGCTACAGGGAATGACCATTTTATGTGTTATATTCCCGAATATCATGGGGATGATTTTCAGGAAATATTGCAGGAAGCCTCGGAAACATTGGTTGGTCCTATTCAGGACATGAACATTTTTGCTCTGATGATGCGGCGTTCTTTTGAATTGGTGCAAAAATGGGATTCCTATGGTATTAATATGAAGCCTACCGGCAAGTGGAATTTTGAAGGACATGCTATGCCTGATCGTAGAAGATATCATTTGAAATATGATGGGCAAAACCAGAAGCCAGTGTTGACAAAAAAAGCGTTGGAAACTGGGGCCAAAATTTTGAACAAAACGACGATTACCGAATTGTTAACAAAGGATGGTCGGGTAGTCGGAGCAATTGGGGTATGCAGCAAGTTAGATCAGCCGGAAATTGTTATCTTTGAGGCAAAAAGCGTGATCATTGCTACAGGTAATTCGACTCGGTTATATCCAGGGAATAATCCTGCTTTTGTCTGCAATACGTCTAACTGTCCTGCTGCTGCCGGCGGTGCAGCTGTCGCCTATCGTGCAGGCGCCCGTCTGGTAAATTTGGATCAGCCTTATGTTCATGCCGGTCCAAGATTGTTTGCCCGTTGCGGGAAAGCGACATGGATAGGTGTGTTGACTGACTTAAACGGAAAACCCGTTGGGCCTTTTGTAACGAAACCTAGCCGCGAGTTGGGGGATATCACCGCTGATATTTGGCAGAGTGTATTTGACGAAAAAATGACAGATGGTTCTGGACCTGTATTTATGAACTGTTCACAGACCTCTGAAGAGGATTTGGAACATATGAGAAAATCCTTTATATCTGAAGGAGATACTTCTCTGAATGATTATATGGATCAATATGGAATTGATCTGCATAAGGATATGGTAGAGTTTGGTACTTATGAATATATGCTGACCGGCAGAGGGTTGGATATTGATATGAACAGTGCTACGACATTGCCAGGATTGTATGCTTCAGGGGATTTAACCGGCAATGTGCGGGGTGACATTACCAGTGCAGCGGTGTTTGGACAAATTGCTGGTGAAAATGCTGCTGATTACTGCCAAACCGTAGAGTTTGAGGATGTGACAAGGCATCCATTGATTCAGGAAAAGATTGATTTGTACAATACAATGATAAGTCGTAAGAGTGGCGCACATTGGATGGAAGTAAATTCTACATTAAATCAAATTATGGACAAATATGTCAGTGTAAAAAATGTACGTTCTGAAACACTGCTCAAATCTGCTTATAAATATTTAACAGATTTAAAACGCTATGCTGTAGAGCAAATGAAAGCAGAAAATTCACATGAGTTGGTACGGTGTCTGGAAGTGCTGGATTTATTAGATTTGGGGCAGGCAACAGCATTATGCTCTGAAAACAGAAAGGAAAGCCGCGGTATGTACAATCGTCGCGTAGACTATCCATTTACCAATCCGTTGATGAATAATAAATTTCAGACTATCTATTTAGGCGCGGACGGTGCAGTGATGGAATTCAGAGATAAAGTTAAAAAATTCTGAAATGATTAGTTCTTGCTTGTGTGAGAGCAGGAAAAGAATTTAGTTCTTATACAAGCAGGGCTGCTTTATGAGATGAGGAGCAGACCTATGGATGATGTAAAAAAAGTTGACTGGAGTTATTTATTAAAATGGGCAATTATTATATTGTGTCCGCTTTTGGTATTGTGCATTCCTGTAAATGAGACGTTTTCTTGGCCTGTAAAACTATTTTTTGTAATCACATTGTTGGCGATTTTATTGTTTGCACTAGAAACAATCCAACAAACTGCGGTAGCAATACTGTTACCGATTGCTTATGTAGTTTTTCGGGTAGCGCCGAGCACAGTGGCTTTTTCTCCTTGGACAGGAAATATTCCATGGATGATGATTGGTGGGTTGATTTTAGCCAACGTTTTACAAAGCATTGGTTTATTGAAACGGATTGCTTATAAATGTATTATTTTGACGGGCTGCAGCTATAAAGGAATTATTTATGGGATTGGTCTTGCCGGATTAATTTTGAATATCATGATTCCTGCACAAGCAACCATTCCTTTAGCGGCATTGGCTTTTGGAATCTGCCAGGCAATGGGGCTGAAAAAATCCAAGGCTGCGGCAGGAATTATGTTATCGGCGGGGTTGGCTGCCTTGTTGCCCAATTATTTGTTTTTGAACCCGAATTTGCTAATTGTTTATGGTGTAGGTGAAACAGTGGTAGGGCCCTCTGGTGTTACTTGGGCAGGTTTTCTGTACCACAATGCGCCGGTAATACTTTTTTATGTTGTGATGTTTTGGATTGCAACCAAACTGTTTAAGCCAGAAACAGTAGTAAATGGAAAAGAATGGTTTATGACCGAATATGGACAATTAGGTGCTATGAAAAAAGAAGAGAAAAAAGGTGTTTTGATTTGTTTCTTGCTATTTATTGGCCTGATTACGCAGCCTTTGCATAAAATTGAGGTTGCCTGGGTGTTTGCCTTTATGCCCATGCTGGCATATATGCCGGGATTTCAAATTGGGACAGCTGATGATATTAAGAACGCCAATTTTCCGTTTATTATGTTCGTGACAGCTTGCATGGGTATCGGCGCCACTGCTGGTTCTTTAGGGATTGGACAAATGATTGCCGATATTGCCCTGCCGATGCTGGAAGGTAGAAGTGTTACTTTTGTTCTGGTATTTATGTGGCTGCTATGTATGTTGGTAAACTTCATATTGACACCGTTGGCCATTGGGGCGACTTTTGCAGTACCGCTGACACAAATTGCTTTGAGTTTGGGTATCAATCCGGAGGTTATGTGGCTGACAATCTGCCACGGCTATGATCAGATCTTATTGCCTTATGAATATCCGCTGTATATGTTGTTTTTCTCATTTAACTTAGTTTACTTGAAAGACTTTATTAAATTATTTGGAGTAAAAATGATTGTAAATCTGATATTCTTCATTTGTATTTTATTGCCGTACTGGAATTTGATTGGCTTTATGCATATATAAACGGGATTAAGTGTCAGAAAAAGTGTAGTTTTTACGAGAAAAGAAGCAATATAAAAATAACACAATATTGCAAATCTCTGTTGTTCTGTTTGGGAACAACGGAGATTTTTTCGGTTCTACGTCAAATGTTGGGGTGCAAAATCCCCATAGGTAAAATTTATAGAATGGAGATGGGAAAATTAGCTGATTAATTTTTCCATCTCCATTTTTGTATTTCTGTATTATCAGCAATACAAAGTGAAATTGCAAATATCTGTGCGCAGATTGCCGCGTTGTGTGTACCTTCATAGTTTGGAAAACTGCTTAAAGATTTGGGAATGCCACATGTCTGTTTCCATGATTTAAGTATACGGTGGCTGCGAATATGCACTAACTAACGAGTGACTTCTACACAGTGGGCGAAGTCTTGAGACCTACCCTTGCGGGTATCAGCGTATCGCTTGAACTGTTTATGAACTTCGAAGCTGCTATTGCCTTCAGTTATGTAGACGTGCGGCTTTGCGGCGTGGCGAGCAGATTATTTTATTTGTTTATAAAACAATGTTAGAATCATAGATTTGATTGAGTTCCAAGTAACGTTTAATGAATTGTATAAAATGAGTTTCGGATATGGAGAATTTGTAATCTTTATGGTAAGCAATACCATATTCACATTCGATTTTTTCTTTTAGTGATAATGTTGTGATATCATCTAACTCATTTATAGGGAATGCATTACCAAGATTTTTCAATGGCGAAGAGATTGTGAAAGAGCATCCAAGTCCAGCAGATATCATTTGTTTGATCAATAAACAATTTTCTTCATAAATAATATTGTTGGGCTGAAAGAATAGTTGCAAAATGTCCTCCATAGAGTAATTGTTACTATTTCTCGGATGATAAATAATAATTGGAATATCCTGTAATGTTTTTACAGAAATAGACTTGTACGAAGAAAGAGGAAAGCTTTTGTGAATCTGGCAAACAATTTTCCTCTTAAAGAGAGGGATGAATTTAAGATCTTTTGTAGGAAAATTGATTAGTTGATCCTCCACAAGATGACGAAACAGAAAACCAATAGAAGCTTCTTGGTTGACCAGTTGGTTTAGAATTAAATCACGAGAATTTTTTTTAGAAAAAAAATTAATTTGTGGATATTGTCGGTAGAGGTCACAAAGAATGGGCAATAAAATGCTTCCATGTTCTTCTTGCGAAGTAAGAAAATAAATATCCTCTGTAATTGGCGCGGTATTTTTTTTATTTTGGAATTTAGACAAATCTTCAAAAAAACGAGAAGAAAGTTCAACTAATTCTTTTCCTTCTTCAGTAAGAAAAACCCCTTTACTAGTACGTGTAAGTAAAGGAACTTGCAGTTCTTCTTCTAAGCGTTTAATGGAAAGACTGAGTGCCTGTGGTGTTAGGTGTACCATGGTACTGGCGGAAGCAATAGATTTGTGTTTGCTAATTTCCAGTAAATATTCTAATTGTTCAAGATACATAAAATCCCTCCTACATAATACCGATGTGTAAGAATACATTTTATAATAGTATACTACATTAAAAAATAAAAGGTTGGATAGAAAAAAATAATGTAAATATATTGTAGGAAAAAGAGAAACAGAATCCTCACTGTGTAAACATCCGATTATAAGTTTCATAATAGTATAAATTCAAAAAAAATACAAGCCCCTTACAGCAGAATGAATCGCCATTCTTTTACATGCCTGAAGAGAACCTTACTTTTAATTTTGCCATCTTTGTTGCCCCTGTTTGCATTCAGATAGATTTTTCTATTGATTTTAGTGCATAATTCTCTGTAAATTCCATTCTATAAGGCTTCATTTTCTTTTCCCTCATATATTTTGGCAAAATAATGGGGATTCTTTACCTTCAAATAATTTCTATTATTTCAAAAAAATCTTGGCTATCGTATCTTCACTAATTATAGAGAGTTTTCATATTGGGGTTTTGGTGATTAATTTTGCTACAAAGGGGAGGTTCTCTTTTCTGTTCTATTTTATTTTTAAAACTTTATACTATCAAGAAAAAGAAAGTATTTTGTGTAACAAAGAAAATATTTTTTACAAGTAAGAAGCTTAAGCGTAAAATCTACTTGCTTCTGAAAAGAAAAATTTATTGTTACAATAAACTTGCAAGGAAGAGAAAATAGAAAACAAATCAAAAAAGGGAGGTTTTTAAATGAGTAAAGCAAACAAAATTTTAGTGTTAGGTATTGATGGGATGGATCCAAGGTTAACGCAGAAGTATTTAGATGAAGGCATTATGCCAAACGTACAGCGGTTGATCAATAGAGGCAGCCATCACAAGAGTTTATGGATGTTAGGTGGACAGCCAACTGTTACACCACCAATGTGGACATCCTTGTCAACAGGTGCGTTTCCTTGCACGCATGGAATTACAAGCTTTTGGAATCAAGGCCCAGAATTAGATGAGATGGCGTATAATATGGATTCTCGTATGTGTAAAGCAGAACAGTTATGGAACGTATTTACGGAAGCGGGGAAAAAGACTTTAGTTTGGCACTGGCCAGGTTGTAGTTGGCCACCAACTTCAGATAACCCAAACCTTCACGTTGTAGATGGCACACAGCCCTGCGGTGTAAATTGCGGAGACTCTGTTCGCGATTCTGAATTTATTTTAATTGCGTCAAAAAATGTGCAAAAAGCACATTTTAGGTATAAAGCTGCAACTGATTCTCATGTACCTTGCGTGATTAACGATTTGGATACAGATCATCCTAGCGAGGGACCGGATAACGGAAAAATAGATCAGGCATCTTATATTGATAAACCAGATTTTAAAATGTTTATTATGTCTAAGTTGGATGGTGAATATGGGTTATCTGAGGCTCCATTTGATGTGGCGTATGCTCCGATCAAAGAACCGATCAATTGGACCGACGCGCCAGAAGGTGCAAAAGAATCAACGATGTTATTATCTGGTGGTCTAATCAATCGTCCAATTCTGATTTTAAAAAATGAACAAGGGATTTATGATAGGGTTGCTATTTATAAAAATAAACGGTCGACAGATCCATTAATCATATTAAAAAAAGATATATTTACAACGGGAATTGTCGATGATGCTGTGAAAAATGATGTGATGTATCAAGTATCTCGTAATATGCGGCTATTAGAAATTGATGAAAATGGAGAAAGCTTCCGTATGTGGGTTTCTGGAGGTATGGATATTCATAAAGATACTTTATGGCATCCCAAAGAATTATTCCAACAAGTTACTGATAATGTGGGATATCCAGTACCAGAATCTATTTTAGGTGGTTCTGATATTCGCTTGATTCGAGAATGTTCTGCTGCAAACTGGACGGCCGCAGCCGATTGGACAGCGAATGCACTACACTATTTGATTGAAGCCAATAATTATGAAGTTGTATTTTCTCATTTTCATAATGTAGATATGCAGGGGCATATGATTGTGAAATTTTTAAAAGGCAATCCGAGTCCAACGGTTAATATCACAAAAGAAGATTATAGACAATTAATGCGGGAAGTTTATATACAAACCGACGATTATGTCGGACGATTTTTGCATTTTTTAGATGAAGGATGGACGATATTTTTGGTTTCTGACCATGGTCAAGTCTGTGCAGAACATCATCCACCACTAATTGGAGAAACGATGGGCGTTAGTGTGAAAGTGATGGAAGAATTAGGTTATACAACTATGAAGAAAGATGAGCAAGGAAATGATCTTCGAGAAATTGATTGGGAGAAAACAAAAGCGGTTGCAATTAGAGCAAATCATATTTATTTAAATTTAAAAGGAAGAGGCAGTCATGGAATTGTGGATCCAGCTGATCAATATGAATTAGAAGAAGAAATCATGACAGCATTGTACAACTACCATGATCCTGAGACGAATCGTCGGGTTATAGCTTTGGCGGTACGTAATAAGGATGCGTATGTATTTGGTATGGGTGGTCCAGAATGTGGCGATATTGTTATATTTTTAGCAGAAGGTTATAATAATGATCACAGTGACTCTCTATCTACTACACTTGGTGTAGCTGATACGTCTGTATCGCCAATTTTTGTTGCAGCAGGTCCAGGGATTAAAGAGAATTACAGTACTGAACGTATTATTCGAATCGTCGATGTAACACCTACTATAGCATCAATTATGAATGTACGTATGCCTGCTCAGTGCGAAGGTGCACCAGTGTATCAAATTTTAACTGAATAATGACAAGGTCGTTTTCAGGTATGTCTTACTGGGACTGCCAAAAAGTCCCAGTAAGAATTTTTAGAAAAAATAGGAGGAATGACTAATGTCTCAGAAAAAAGTTCTGGTTTCTATAGTGCATTATGTAATAATGATTGCCTTGATTGTCTGTATTCGAAGTATTCCCCCATTAGAGCCTATCACCGTTAAGGGGATGCAGTTGTTAGGGATATTGGTTGGACTAATCTATGGCTGGTCTGCAATCGGTATGATTGGTCCAAGCTTATTAGGAATATTTGTTTTAGGTTTCACTCAAGACCTTACAGTTGCAAAAGCTTTGGAAGCCAGCATTGGCAATACAATTGTGGTATTTATGCTGTTATCGTTTTTATTGATTAAATTATCAGAATTCGAAGGGGTTCCAAAGTATATTTTACAAAAAATGCTTAGCTTGAAAGTGCTAAAAGGGCGACCGATGTTATTTAGTGGGACAATATTGTTTGCGGCGGTTATTATTGGGATTATTAATGTTTTTTTATCAATTTTGTTTTTGTGGTCAGTTATATATGATCTTTCTGAAGAATTTGGTTATGATAAACGAGATGCGTATCCGATAGTGATGAATTTAGGAATTGTGTTGTTTTCTACTATGGGGATGATTGCTTTACCATTCCAAGACAACGGCTTAATTATTATGAGCGCTTATACAAATTTTATGGGCGAATCTATGAGCTATTTACGGTATTTAGCAGCTATGGTGCCAATTATTATGGGATTATTGGTGGTATGGTTGTTAGTTAGTAAGTATGTCTTAAAAGCTGATTTCAATAAATTATCAAATATAGATAAAACAGGAGTAAACATAAAAGCGACAAAGCGACAAAAGGCCACATTGACATTGCTTGCATTATTTGTTGTATTATTGATGCTACAAGCAAATCTACCCGTCAATACAATGATTGGACAGTTTGCTGCACAGAGCACTGTGTTCGGAGCAATTCTAATAGTATTTCTAATTGGAAACATATGGATTATCGATGGAAAACCTATGATGGATTTTAGAGAACTATCTTCAGGAATTTTATGGGAAACATGGTTTATATGTGCAAGCGTTATGGCATTGAGCGGAATGTTGACAGCAGCTGATACAGGAATTTCTGCGTTTTTTGTTCAAACGTTGACACCATTATTAGGTGATGCATCGCCATATATGTTTGTTGTAGTAGTTGTTTTGTTTGCAGTTATAATGACAAATGTATGTAATAATATTGTGGTTGCAATTTGTACCATGCCGGTGCTTATGTCGATGTCTAGCGTTGTTGGTATTGGAGTAGAGCCGGTTGTGATTTTAGTGATTTTGGCAGCGCATTTTGCGTTTCTAACGCCAGCAGCCAGTTCGGTAGCCACAGTATTGTTTGCTAATGAAGAACATCTTCCCAAAAAGGTAATCTATAAATATGTTCCTTTACAGATTATTCTTTGTGTAGTTTTCATATTAACAGTTGGGTATATTTGGGTGAATCTTATTTTTTAATTGAATTGTGCTGATAATTTTGATACGAATGAGTCTCCCCCATTTTCAAGGTGGGGGCGCGACAGAAGTTATACAATAAAGATCAATATAATAGTTCATCGCATACAAAATGGATGTGCAAACATTATATCGTATTTACCCCAAAGTATAGATAGGAAATGACATATAATCAAATATAGAGAAAGTATACAAGGGAAAGTCGAAAGCATTGCGCCCATGCTGTTACGTATGCATGGGCGCAATGCTGATAGTGTGTGGCTATATAAGGGTGTTCCAGTGCTGTGCTATTTCCGTCGGGGATAACGGAAGGCGAAGGCAAGGCCAAGGGCTAATACAACAATGCTGATGGTAAGCAGAAACTTGTTTTCCTTAGAAAGAAGGTTTTTCTGGGCCATTGGCTCTAAGTGCTGTCCTTCTTCATAGGGTCTGTGCCTTTCTGTTGGCGGCATCTTATCTGCCGTATTATCCTGAGGCTGAGGCATTGTTGGAGCAGCCTCAGGATTTCTATTTTCCATGGTATTTCCTCTGCCGGTATTCATTCCGCCCATATCGTCAATTTGCAGGTCACCAGCGTCAATCAGGGTGGTGGAGTCCTGCGCTGCTGCTGTGGAGCCGATGGTTCCGTCAAGTTGACCGCTGATACTTTCTGCGCGGAGCAGACAGAAGGATTTTAGTGTAGAAACGCCTTTTTTAAATTCTTCGTAGGTGCAGAATTTGGTGGGATCCTGCTCCACATAGGGCGCGATCATGGTGCTTACTTGGTCAATCATGGTTTCAAGGTAACCATTGTCGAAATAGGCGGCGAGAAATTCCGAAAAATAGCTGTGATACAGCGCAGTATATTCTTCATCTGCGAAAATCCAGGCCAGCATGGGTCTATCTTTTACATTGCCGTCTGATACCGGAGAATCAATGGGATAGTTGACCAGCGCAGTGGCGTCTGCCATGGATTGAAATCCGCCGAAAGCGAGATTATAATCCCAGGGAAGCATTTGCAGCTGTCCGTCTTCCTCATAGAGATAGTAGTTGTGAATCATGGAGCCGGTGTAGCTGTCAAAATTCAACACAAAGTTGTGCACGACAAAGTAACGGATCACCGCATCGATGTCAACGACCTGAGAGATGTTTTTGCCTTGACTGAGCTTTTTCAAGGACTGGATCAACCGACGTTTGTCCTTTGAAGAAGGCTCAGTTTTTGCGTTGTCGAAAATATTGGTGTAGCTGTCTGCATCATCGTCGATATATTTGAGCAGTACATCGTCACTGCTGTGCATTCCGTCGGGGTGGTCGCTGTTCTGCCCGTTGGGAGTGGGAACTTGGGCGTTGTCCGTATTGTCGGACGGAGGATTTCCCGGTATGGATTGTTGCTCCGGCGGGGTTTCTTGGGCAGGGCGATTCTGTAAAGAGTCTGGCGGCGTTGGCTGTTGCGATTTTTGAGAGCCTGCTGCTTGACTTGGTGGATTATCGGCTTGAGAACGATTTTCCGCTATAGCATTGGGCTGGAATTGGTCCATAGCAAATTTTTCTCCGTTGCCGTGGCCGCCGCCCATATTGATACTGTCGGGCTTATACAGCTCGCCGTAATTTTTACCGTAGTTGCGCTGCAGGAAAGATTCCTCTATGCCTTCCACTGCGAGATACAGTCCCCAGTCTTCTCCGTTTACCGTGATATATACATAGCTGCAAAGAGGTGAGGCCACTCCTGTTTGGCCCATCATTTGATAAGTCAGATAGTCCTTCATGTAGGTGTTGTCCTGAATGATATTATTCAGGCAGAGCTTATCCAGTCCGTAATAGGTGTTGGAGCTGTTAAAACGATCAAACTCGATCTTGAAGCTGTAGCGGTCATTGCCATAGGCTTTCACCTGGGTCAGAGAGGTGTTGCCCTTGGCGCGGATGGCGACGTTCGGATAGGTTTCGTCATCAATGACAACGGTGCAGGGCGAATATTCCTCGCTTTCACAACCTTCGATAAATTCGTCCCAATCGTCCATACGGATATCGATCGTGTGCACCGTGGAGGTGGAAAAGAGCTTATCCTCATATCCCATGACGGTGGAGGCCTGTTTTACACCAAAACGCTCGGCGTTGAGAAAGAAAACCATCAGAAGCAGCGTGAACGCAAGGACAACACAGCAAATCAGATTAAAATGCTTATGTGTCGACATGGTTGGCCTCCTTATCCCATATATTCGCCGTTATAGCTGACAAGGACTGCGCTGTTGATACCAGGCAGATCGGAAAGTTCGTTGATAAAATCGGTATTGTCATTGCGCATGCGGATCTCCATATTCAGCTCAATCATGCCCTTTTGCGCAGTTTTGCTTTTTACAATGCTTTTGAGCACATGTTTTTCCAAGAAATATTTAGCCTGTGCTTCTGCTGCGGAATCGGCGCAGGACAACACCACAATGTAAGGATTACGATGGGTTTTCTTATTGACGAAGAGGAGAAGCACAGTGCCGATAAAGACGCTGCCCAACACCGCCAGAGGAATCATGCCTGCTGCCAGTACGATCCCCACTGTGATCGCCCAAAAGAGAAAGGCGATATCCAAGGGCTCTTTAATGACAGTGCGGAAACGCACGATAGAGAGCGCGCCTACCATACCCAGAGAGAGTACCACGTTAGAGGTGATCGCTAGAATAACAACAGTGGTGATCATAGTCAGCGCAACCAATGTGGTGCCAAAGCTGGAGGAATACATCACGCCCTGGTAGGTTTTCTTGTAAACGAGAAAGATAAACATACCAATGCCTAAGGCAAGGAGCAGCGCGACGAACATCTCGAGGACACTCACGCTGACCACATTCTCCAGAAAATTTGATTTAAAAATATCGTTAAAGGTCATAATCGGTTACTCCTTTTTATAGTTATTTTCAGCCGTAGATTCTGCACGCGGCATATTTGGAAAAGGCGCACACTTGACGATTGTCCAAATTTACAGCGTCGCGGATGATGTCTGGCAGATATTCGTCCCATTTTACCTCGAGAATGATGGGCGGCTCTCCAGGCGGAATCATCACACAATGGGGGTTCAAAAAATCCGTACAGCGCATGCCTGTGCGAAGGTCATCGTCTATGGTAATCCGCACATTGCCCGGTGCAAAGACAAAGGCTTCTCTGGTGTAGTCCACAATGGTTTTAGGTCGCAAGCCCTGCCCCAGCATTTTGCTGTGCAGTTCTACAACGAGAGGGCTATTGCTTTCGGTCATCCAATCCCAGTTGCCGTCGACGATGGCCTGTGCCTGTTCTTGTGTTAAGGTTGCTTTTGCTTTGTGGCATAGTCCGTTGTTTTTACTTTTCTTTTCCAACTGGATGAGCGATGTGTCATAGTTGTACAGGCGAATCCGAAATTTTTCCCGAATGGGTACGCCGTCTATTTTTTCTCTGAGCGCTTTGTCGGAGGCGTTGTCAAAGTACAGACTGCGAATCAGATATTTGCCGTTCTTAGCAAAGGGATCGTGCTGGGCAACAGCGGAGAGTCGCTGGCGCAGCACAAGCTTATCGCAGTAGCTGATCTCATGCTTCCATTCATGTCGGTATTTCATTTTTTCACTCCTTTCTTGTTTTTGTCAGGTATAAAAAAACTTCTGTACCCTGACATGGTCATTGTACAGAAGAAAGCTTGAAGTTTTATTGAATTTATTAAAAAATTTATTGCCTTTTGCTGTTGTTTTTATATCTGTCTTTTCTGCTTTGTCATTGTAACGGCAGGAGCACTTGAAATTCCACCAGCCCGTCGTAACAGAGAACATGAATCCGTCCTTTGTGCGTCGTTGCGATGGACTTGGCAATGGCCAGTCCCAGACCGTAATGCTTATCCTCTCCACTGCGTGCAGAATCCATGCGATAAAATCGCTCAAATAGCTGTTCTCGCTGGGGGAGGGGAATTTCTTTTCCGGCATTGATGACGGACAGCTTGGCCCATTGATGTTCCTTTTCCAGGGCAACAGAAATGTCCTCTTGTCCTGTGCTGTGCTCCAGAGCATTGTCCAGCAAAATGGAAACTAATTGCTTTAGCTGTGTGCTGTTTCCTGTCAGAGAGATTCCCTCTGTGATATGGCAGCGCAAAACGAATCCTTTTTCAAAGGCAATGCTCTCGAAAGGCAGCGCTTCACCGCAGACAAGACGGCTGAAATCAATTTGCTCCATCTGCGGTGTAATCGTTTCCGTACGGGCCAGGTCCAGAAGCTGCTCCACTAACAGCCCCATACGATTATTTTCCCATTGAATGTTGGCGAGCCAGATATTTTCACCGATTTCCCGCGATAAAAGCTCGGCGTTGGCATTTACGACGGAGATGGGTGTTTTTAATTCATGGCCTGCGTCGGAGATAAATTGCTTCTGTTTTTGATAGCTCTCTTCCAAAGGCTGTACAATTTTTCTGGCGAGAAATACCGCCAGAAAGAAAAAGATTACGATGGCAATGCACCCGAAGAGCAGCGTATAGCGCAGCAAGGTAGCGGCACTTTCATTCAATATAGTGTTGTCCATGAAGGTCACGAGCTGATAGCCGCCCTTATCCGCCACATAAAAGATGAGGTCCTTTTTGGTACCGTTGGGTTTACCGTTTTTCACGACATCACGGGCAAGCTCCTCCAAAGCCTGGTTGGAATGAAGCAGGGGCTGATCATTCCTGATTTCAAGGATGGATCCGTCATAGGTGAGGGCCACCGAATAAAAAGTAGATAGCTGAAAGCGCGGCAATTGGGCAAAATTGGGGTTCCCACCATTTTCCTGCGCAGGCCGTTTGGGAGGAATTTTATTTTCATATTTGGACAGCATATAGAGTTCCGCGTGGGTCTTTAGCATTCTTTGATTTTGCGCTGACATTTCAAAATAGCTGGAAGCATAAATAATTGTGAGCATTCCCGCCCATAAGAGGATTAGCACGGACATGATTGCTGCGACGATTTTTCTTCTTGACAGCTTAAACATTGCCGCACCTCAATTCGTAACCGATGCCGCGCACTGCCTTTATTTTAGTTTGGGCCTCGATATAGGATAATTTTTTCCGCGTAAAGGACATATAGACCTCGACATTGTTGTACTCTGCTTCATTTTCAAATCCCCAGATTTTTACGGCAAGCTGTTCTCTGGTCAGAATCTGCCCCTGATTGGCAATGAAATATTCTAGGATGCGGTATTCCTTTTCACTGAGTCGGACACTCTGGCCGTTTGCAGTGCAGGACAAGGTCAGTGTGCCGGTATCAAGGGCGATATCTCCGTAGGTTAGAGTACCGTCAGCGGTGAGCGGAAGGGTGCGTCTAGTCAAGGCACGCAGCCGTGCAAGGAGTTCTTTGGTCATGAAAGGCTTGGTCAGATAGTCATCGGCTCCACTGTCCAGTCCTGTTACCTTGTCATCCAGCTGGGATTTTGACGTGAGCATAAGAATAGGTGTATGAATTCCTTTTTGTCGGACAGTTCTTGCAATTTCAAAGCCGTCCATTCCCGGCAGCATGACATCCAAGATAATAATGTCATAGATATTGCTCTCCACGGCGGCCAGACCGCTGATGCCGTCAGAGTAATGGTCTGTTGCATAGTTTTCCAGGCGCAGAATCTCACAAAGAGCCTGGGCCATTCTTTTTTCATCTTCCACGAGTAAAATTCTCATAGCAAGACCTCCCAGTGTTTTATTATATCATAAATGTCTGAATTGACAGGAGATATTAACAGGAAAACAGAAGAATGACAGATTGTCAAGAGGGGATTTTTGAAAATATTGTTTAATGGCGGGGAAAAAAGGGCATAGTAGTTGTGAAGAGGATTACAAATTTATAAAGGAATGAGAATTATGAGCAGATTATATAAAAAATTTTATGGGGCAGCAGCTTGTCTGTTGTTTGCCTTTTCCGCTGCTATGGGGTTTTTGTTGAATGAAGTTTACGAGGGACATTACAATTTGCCTGAATCGGAGGTGCGCGCTGCAGATATCCAGGCGCAAAAGCCGCGACAGTTTTGCTGGGAGATGCAATATGAGCTGTGTCAGCTTTATCAATTGGGCTGTGAAAATCAAATGTTAGAAGGAGATCCTGCCACAGAGGAAATGCTGCGGGAACTGCCGCTGAACGAGGTGGCCAGCAGGTATCCTGTGCCAGAGTGGACTGTAAGTGAGATAGATAATGTCATCACGATTTGTCGCAATCAGCCTGGTCTTTGCGAAGTGCATCAGCAGATGTATCATTTGGGCAGCAATGAAAATGGGCAATATGTTGCGGTTTACTATGGTCCCAGTGCGGTAGGTAGTGCGGCGGGTGCTTTTCTGGTGACCGATGTGCCTGTGGCACGGCTCAGTGTAGAGCAGCGCAGCGAGTTGGAGCAGGGAAAGTATGAGTATTATTCTCAGGACGAGTTGATTTCTATGTTGGACAATCTCAGCGAATTGTAAGAATAGCGATTTATAGTGAAAATTGATTCTATAAGATTGATTTATGATATTTTTCAAAGATGTCTAGTAAAAATGCTTGACATCTTTTTTGTTTTTCAGTAAACTATCAGAGTGTTAAGGGAAAAAGTTAACAAATGAGGTGAGGGCGATGACGCTGGAGCAACGTACAAGGATGGCGATTCTGTATGATCTATATAGCGGACTGCTGACAGAAAAGCAGAAAAATGTGTTTGATTTGTACTATCAGTGCGACCTTTCTCTTGGTGAGATTGCTGCGGAGCAGCAGACCAGCCGCACAGCTGTGTTTGATTTGGTAAAACGCACAGAGCAGCTGCTGGAAAAATATGAAGCGGGGCTACATTTGGCCGCGCGAGAAAAAAAACGCAAAGAAATTTTAGAGCAATTATATAGTTTGGCGGCTGGCAATCAGGAAATGCTGACGCTGTTGAGAAAATTGAGTATGGACAGCGAGGAATAAGATAAATCAAACGCAGGGAGGAGGTCTTTGGCTATGGCATTTGACGGATTAGGCGACAAGCTGCAGGACATTTTCAAGCGCATGAAGGGGCAGGGAAAAATCTCTGAAAAAGATTTGAAGGCTGTGATGCGCGAGGTAAAGATGGCGCTCTTGGAAGCGGATGTAAACTATAAAGTCGTAAAACAGTTTATTGATAAAGTAAACAGCAGAGCCGTGGGGGAAGAAGTGATGGAGAGTCTGACCCCAGGGCAGCAGGTGGTAAAAATTGTACACGATGAGTTGACAGAGCTGCTGGGCGGTGTGCAGAGTAAACTGCTCATTTCTCCCAAACCTCCTACTGTGATTATGATGGTAGGGCTACAGGGGTCAGGCAAAACAACAACTACCGGGAAACTGGGACGTTTGCTGAAGAAACAGGGGAAACGACCGCTTCTGGCTGCCTGTGATATCTATCGTCCTGCGGCAATTAAGCAGTTGCAGGTTTTGGGCGAGCAATTGGATATTCCGGTGTTTACCTTAGGAGATCAGGTCAGTCCGGTGGACATTGCCAAGGGCGCTCTTGCGCACGCAAAATCCTATGGTAATGATATTGTGATTTTGGATACAGCCGGGCGGTTGCATATTGACGAAATGCTGATGGAAGAGTTGCGGCAGGTCAAAGAAGCAGTGCAGCCCACGGAAATTTTGCTGGTGGTAGATTCCATGGTAGGGCAGGATGCTGCCAATGTAGCGGCAAGCTTTAATGAGCTTTTGGATATCAGTGGTGTGGTTCTCACCAAGCTGGACGGCGATACCCGTGGTGGTGCGGCATTGTCCATCAAGACTGTTACTGGCAAGCCTATCAAATTTGCCGGTATGGGTGAGAAGCTGGATGCTTTGGAGCCCTTTCACCCGGACCGCATGGCTTCCCGCATTTTGGGAATGGGCGATGTGCTGACCTTGATTGAGAAGGCACAGGAAAACATCGACCAGCAGAAGGCGGAAGAACTGCAGAAAAAAATGATGAAGGCCGAATTTACGCTGGAGGATTATCTGGCACAGATGGACCAGCTGAAAGATATGGGTAACATCAATAGTATGATGGAAATGATTCCCGGCATGAGCAAAAATAAGCTGAAGGATTTGCAGGTAAGCGATAAGGATTTAGCTCAGACCAAGGCCATCATTCTCTCCATGACAGCGGAGGAGCGGCGCAATCCAAAAATTATCAACGGCAGTCGCCGCAAACGCATTGCAGCGGGCTCTGGCATGAAGGTACAGGATGTTAACCGTTTGTTAAAACAATACGACCAGTCGCAAATGTTGATGAAGCAATTTGCCGGGATGGCCACAGGGAAAAAAGGAAAAAAGGGAAAGCTGAAGTTCCCATTTATGTAAAGTGTAATCGTATAAAAGTAGTTAGAGGAGGTGAAAATCATGGCAACAAAAATCAGATTAAAAAGAATGGGTGCAAAGAAGGCGCCTTTCTATCGTATCGTTGTAGCTGACTCCCGTTCTCCAAGAGACGGTCGTTTCATTGATGAAATTGGTATTTATGACCCAAATTGTCAGCCTGCTGCAATTAGAATCGATGCTGAAAAAGCACAGAAATGGATTGGCAATGGCGCACAGCCTTCCGATACAGTAAGATCTCTGTTAAAACAGGCTGGCCTGTGGAAATAAGGAGGGAGTTTTGTGTTAGCATTAGTGGAACACTTGGCAAAATCCTTGGTGGATCAGCCTGAAGCCGTGAAGGTGACACAGGTGGAGGACGGAAAAGAAATTACCATTCATCTTACTGTAGCACCGGAGGATATGGGCAAGGTAATCGGCAAACAGGGCCGCATTGCTAGAGCGATCCGCACAGTAGTGAAAGCAGCTGCTGTAAAAGAAAATAGGAAAGTTACAGTAGAAATCATGTAACGATTAAAACCACTTGTCGGGGTATCGGCAAGTGGTTTTTTGGTTGCGTTTATAGCTGCTCTTTGGCAAAGTGATAGAAAGGCTGACTGTCTTCATAAAAAATGTGGGTGCGGACATGAAAAATACGATCCAGCAGACCAGACTGGAGTATCTGCTGAGGAGTACCCTGTATTTGAATTTCACCGCGGTCCAGCAAAATAATCTGGTGGGAATATTCCAGGGCCAAATTTAAATCGTGAAGCACCATGATAATGGTTTTTCCCTGCTGATTTAGGTGACGAATCAAATCCATGATTTCAAAGCGAATGTGAATATCCAGATAGGTGGTGGGCTCATCTAAAAAGATGACGTCAGTATCTTGCGCCAACGCCATAGCGATATAAGCCCGCTGCCGCTGTCCGCCAGAAAGCTGACTGACAGGACGTTGTCGGTAGTCATTGGCTTTTACCAGAGAGATTGCGTGATCAATAATAATTCGATCCTGTGCAGTCAATTTTTGTCCGTAATGCTGGTGGGGATAACGTCCATAAGCGACCAAATCTTCCACCGGAATTTCTGGAGGATGGTTGGTCTGGTTGAGCAGAGAAATCTGCTGCGCAAACTGTTTGGTTTTCATGGTGCAAATATCCTGCCCACGCAGAAGAACACGGCCCGCAGAGGGTTTGAGTAATCTGCAGGCAATTTTCAATAAGGTACTTTTTCCACAGCCGTTAGGCCCTAAAATGGTGGTGATTTGCCTCTGGGGAAACACTGCGTTGATCTCTTTCAACAGAGGTGATTGTCCAGGATAAGCAAATTGGATATGCTCTAACTCAATCATAATGACCACTCCGATTGCGAATGATGAGATAAATAAAAAAGGGCCCGCCCAATAGGGATAATAAAATGCCTACAGGAATTTCATAAGGCGCGAAAGCCAAGCGGGAAATGAGGTCGCAAAGGATTACAAAGGCAGCACCGCCGAAGGAACTGGCCGGTACTAAAAAACTATTGTCATTCCCGATTAGAAACCGAATGGCATGGGGGACAATCAGTCCTACAAAGCCCAAGAGACCGGCAAAGCTTACTGCGGCACCAGCTAAAATTGCAGCGGTCAAGATGAGTAGAAAGCGAACTAGTGTGACATTCATTCCAAGGGATTGGGCGGATTGGCTCCCCAAAGATACGATATTCATATCACGGCGCAGAAACATGGCGAGGACAAGTCCCACGATAATGTAGAGCGTAGCAAAGCGCAGACTTCTCAATGTCACAGCGGATAAGCCGCCCACCAAGAAGGTGCTGGCACCGATATAAGCGTCGGGATAGAGAATCATAATGCAGTTCATTCCCGCGCCCAAAATGCTGCTCATGGCGATGCCAGTGAGTACCAGGGTAATTTTGGACACGCCGTTGCCCATGGCCAGGACAAAGATCACCATGGCGGAAAACAGCGCACCCAAAAATGCAGAGAGCGGCAGCAGATAGTCCAGTGCCGGAAAAAAGGCAGAGCATAAGAGTACGGCAAGTCCGGCTCCTGTGTTTACGCCGATGATGTTGGGACTGGCCAGTGGATTTTGCAGTACTGCCTGTAAAATAGCGCCTGACACAGCCAGCGCGCTGCCTGCCAACAGCGCGCCCAACACGCGGGGTAAACGACTGTGTATGACAATGCGGTAAGCGGACGATGTGACATCACCGGAAAAAAGTGCCTGCAAAAAGGAAGAAGGAGAAACCTGGGTGGAGCCCAGACAGATTCCCAACAAAATCGCAACCGCAGTGAGAAATATGGTACAAAAAAGAGCCAGCCGACCTTTTTGACGGTTATTCATGCAGCAAATCGGCAAGATAGGCGTAGCTGTCGGCCCATTTTGCATTGGGTTTGTAGAGAAATTTATCCTTTGGCAGCAGGATATAATGTCCATTTTTCACAGCGGTCAGGCTGCTCCATGCAGGATTGCTTTCTACGCTCTCCTTGAGATTTTTTTCGGCCAGAGCGTCGTCATTCCCCATGGGGACGACAAAGATATAGTCAGGATCGCTTTCGATGATGTTTTCAACGCTGAAATCCTTCAATAGACTGGGATTGTCGTCAATGATGTTATGACAGCCCAATTGGCTGAGCATGTTGCCGGTCATGCTGTCCGAGCTTTGGGGGCGAATGCCGCCGGAGTATGTGATCAGGAACAACACAGAAGGGTGGTCTTCTAAGCGATTTTCCTCAATAATTTTGTTAATTTGTTCTTGCACGTCAGTGCCATTAGTTTTGTAAGCTTCTGTGTTGCCAGTAATATCTGTGCAAATTTTCAGCATATCCAGATAATCTTCAAAATGGGTCACGCTGAAGTACGCGGCGGGAATCCCCGCTTCACTGAGCGCGTCCTTTAGCGCCACATGACTATCAGTACGTGTGGTTTCAGAGGAGAGTAATACCAAATCTGGCTCTAACGCCAGGATGGCCTCAATGTTGGGATTCTGATAAGTCCCTACAATAGAAATATCTTCCGGCAAACCTAAATCGCGATTGTCTACTGTATCGTCACTGGTGCCTACTAAAGTGTCTGCGCCGCCAGCTAATACCCAAATTTCGGAGAAACTGCCCATCAGAGATACCACTCGTTGTGGATGGTCTACAGTGATTTCCTGTCCTAATGCATCTGTGAAGGTGTAGGCATCTTGGGCAGAGCTTTGCGCAGGTACATCTGTCTGTTTATTTCCACAAGCGCTGAGACAGACTGTGAGAATAAGACAGAGAATGAGTAAGCTGATTGCTTTGCGATGAGGGGAATAATTTAACATATTGCTCCTTCTTTCTACTATAATTAAGATTATTTATGGTGATTGTCTTTTAAGATTTGCAAGTAAAGTACTTTTTATTATCTAAACCCTTTTGCGAAAGTTATTTCAGTAACTGTTTACCAAAGGCGCAGTAGCTGTCTTCCTGCATGAAATCACCGTCGTGATAATAGGCGGAGCGGGCACGGCAGCCGCAGATATCTTTGTAGCCGCATTTGCCGCAGGCGCCTTTATAGGCTTGGGTGCGCAGCTGGGCAAAGAGCGGACTGTTTTTCCAAATTTCATCAAAGGCCTGTTCATGGACATCGCCAGCTACTTCTGTCATGTAAGCGCAGGGACGCACCTGTCCCACAGGGCTGATGATGCAGTAGGTAAGACCGGCTAGGCATCCCCGTGTGAAGCGTTTATCCAATTCTACGCCCACTTGTTTTGCTACCCGAGTAAATTGGGGTGCACAAGTAGGTTTGATGGGAATGGAAACCTGTTTTTGTTTTTCCATAATGGTACGCAGCAGGTTTTCATATTCCAGGACTTCCACGGCAGTATTTTCAATATATACGCCCCGACCCACGGGAATCAGAAAGAAGAGATACTGGGCCATAGCGCCCATTTCTACAGCGAAATCAATGATATCGCACACTTCATCTTTGTTCCAATCCATGATAGTGGTGTGGATTTGGAAAGGCAGACCAGCTTCACGACAATTTTTCATACCCTGCACGGTACGGGCGTAAGCCTGGGGATGGCCGCGGAAATGGTTGTGCTTTTCCTCATTCAGGCTGTCCAAGCTGATGCCCATAGCGGCAGCGCCACTGTCTTTTAATTTTTGCGCTACTTCTTTGGTGATAAGCATGCCGTTGGTGCCGAATACCGGGCGCAGACCTTTGGAGGCGGCATAGGCTACCAATTCATAGATGTCGGGCCGCATCAGAGGTTCTCCGCCACTGAAAATCATAATTTTGAAGCCGGCGCGGGCAATCTCATCAATAAGTTTTTTGCCTTCTGCGGTAGTCAGCTCGGCCTTTTTTTTATTGCCAGCATCTTGATAGCAGTGGCTGCATTTTAAGTTACATTGGTTGGTTGTCATCCAGGATACGATCATGGTTTTTATCTCCTTGTGTCTCTTGATAATTTTTTACGGCGTTTTGTAGAAATTCATTGACCTCAAAGCGCAGTTCATGGAAGGAATCATATACACTGCTTTTTTCTGCAGAATCGAAAATAACGAAATCATGATAGTTTGTTTTCCGATTTACTGCGCCCACTTCGCTTTCCATGGCCAAATAGCGGCGGGCAATATCATGGCTTTTGCTGCTGCTTACAGGCTCATTTTGATGCAAGAGCCGAATAGTATCAGCGATAAGTTTATGCCATTGTTCTACAGCTTTTTGCTTTTGCGTGTGTAATTGGGCCAGCTCCCGCTGCTCTGTTTCCTGTTCCCGGTAAGCATTTTCTTCAAAGGAGCAGTTTAATTTCCACAGATATTTCCCTTCATCCTGAAAACGTTCAATGACATGGGCATAATGTTGCCAATTTACAATTTCGTCGGATTTTACCGTTTCACTGAGATTCTTTAATGTAGCAAAACGTTTCATCAACGCGGACATTTCTTTTTCCACATCATTGATTTTTTTCTCCAAAAGCAGCTTTATTTCACCGGTGGCTTCAAAACCGGCCAGGCTCTGGCGAATTTCTGTCAGGGATAAGCCCATAAATTTGAAGCAGAGGATTTTGTAAAGGGTTTCTTCATCTTTATGGGTGTATAGTCGTTGATTACGGCTTCCTTTAGCAGATGGCTTCAACAAATTCTCCTGGTCATAATATTGGATGGTTCGCACGGTCACGCCAACTTTTTCTGCCAGCTCCCCGACAGTCATATATGTTTGCTCTTGTTCTTCTGACATAGAAAAACCTTCCTTCCAGATTCAATACTATCAAATTATTATAGGGGATTACGCAGCGTCACTGTCAATCTTTTTTTGTTGTATTTACTTGAGCGATATTTGTCGAAAGAAAGATTGATTTTTTGCCAAGATATGATATGATAAAGCAAGGTCATGGCGAAATGAAAAGCAGATGGAATATTACCAAAAACACAACAGCCTAGATATAATAACTACCTTTGCAGAACACACAAGAATTGATAAAATTTTGAAGGTGTCGTTTGCTGCCTTTCGTGTGATTACACTTTTATTTCTGAAAAAAGGTGAGAAACAACAGGAGAAAAGAAGGGTAAAGGAGTGAAATAAGATGGAAGATCAAGAATTTCTAGAGCTGTTTGGACAAAGCGCAAATCTGCTGCGGGAACGGACAATGCAGCAGATATTGGAGGAAAATGCAGAATATCAGCAGATTTGTCAGGCAGAAAATAACGCAGAAAAACAATATTTACAGTTGGATTTAACAGAAGCACAGCGAAGAATCATTGATGAATTGTTATCCATGAGGGAACGCAGCTGTCTGCTCTATGCGGATACAGCTTATTTGGCAGGTATCAAAAACGTATTGCAGATGTATCGTGCACTGCATCTGTGAGTATCGCAACATGCGTGTGGTCATAGGAAAGTATTGAAAAGAAAATACAACGCAAACGAGGCGTTTCTTTATCCCGCTACAGGGAGAAAGGAACGCCTCGTTTGTGTCGGTTTGCTCTGCGAGATGGGAAAAAATTCTGCAATATAGGCGATTGTCCACATGTCTTTTGAGGGTAATTTTATTCCTTCTCCAACAGGGTCGAGAGCTTTGCCAATCGCCGCAGGGCTTCTTCCAGAGTGGCGTCTGCGCGGGCAAAGTGCAGGCGAATGAGATGATTGACTGGTTCCCGAAAAAAGCTGGAGCCTGGCACGGCGGCGACACCGATGTGTTCTGTCATCCACTCGCAAAACTCTAAATCGCTCCAATGGGAAAACTGGGGCAGATTGAGCCAGGCGGAGATATCAATGAGCACATAGTAAGTTGCTTCTGGCGTGTTGTGTGGAATGTGCAGTTGGTCCAAGCCATTCAGAAAGAGTGAACGCTTATGGGTGTATAAGCGCTGCAGATCGGTATAATAGCTTGGCGGAAAATGCAGTGCAGTCACAGCAGCTTCCTGAAGGGGTGATGGTGCGCCCACGGTGAGAAAGTCGTGAACTTTGCGACATCCGTCCATAACAGTTGCCGGTGCGATGAGATATCCCAGCCGCCAACCTGTGATGGAGTAGGTTTTGCTGAGAGAGTTGCAGGTGATGGTGCGTTCCCACATACCTGGCAGTGACGCAATGGCGATATGCTGATGGGGCGCATAAATAATATGCTCGTAGACCTCGTCGGTGATGACAACGGCGTCGTATTGTATGGCCAGGGCAGCAATTTGCTCCAGTTCCTGCAGGGTGAATACTTTGCCGCAGGGATTGGACGGGTTGCAGAGAATTAAGGCTTTTGCGCCCTGCTGAAAAGCCTGTTCCAGCAAGCCGGAATCAAATTGATAGGCAGGCGGAACCAAAGGAATAAAAATGGGTTCTGCACCGCATAAGATAGTATCGGCCATGTAGTTTTCATAGAAGGGTGAGAAAATAGCTACTTTATCACCAGGATTGCAGACGGTCATCATGGCGCACATCATGGCTTCGGTACTCCCACAGGTGATCAGCACCTCGTCTGCGGCAGAAATGCTACGCTTCAGAGTAGGACTAGCCTTTTGTGCGATAGCTTCCCGTACATTATCAGCGCCGTATGTGACGGAGTATTGATGAGGGCCGTTGTCAGCGATTTGTTTTAGTGTATCGGTCAATGCTTTTGGCGGCGGAAAATCAGGAAATCCCTGCGAAAGATTGATAGCTTGACAAGCGTCACTGATTCTGGTCATGCGCCGAATGACGGAATCAGTAAATAATTGTATTCTGTTGCTCATTTGGGGCATAAGTAGTCATACCTTTCAATAAATAACTTGTAGAATGTGGTTGATAATTGATTAATCATTTTTTAGTATAGAGCAATGGTAAATAGAAGTAAAGGCAAAAAGATATGCGAAAAAAATAAAATAAAAAAATGTGCTTAAGCCTTAAAAAAAAGTGGCGTGAATTGCTTGACTATCAGAAACCCAAGTGCTAATATACGGAAATGTAGCAAAAAGTGGCATGGAGGAAATGCCTGAAAAAAGGGAAATCTTTTATGAAATAAATAATATTTCCTTTTATGGATAGTATTTCGACAAAAAATAGCACAAATACAATTTATGTGCAAATGCACAATAAAGGAGTGGTTACAATGGCCTTTAAATTTTTAACAGAATTAAAAAATATCGTTTCTGTCGGAGAAGCGTTAGACACGTTGTCACGGTTGGTAGATTATATAAAATTTCGGCCATTGGCTACGGATAAACCAAAAGTGACATATGATTCTATGGCTGTGCGGGACTTAGGCATTAATGCTGGTGCGGTAAAATTGGTAAAGTTTTTTCAAAAAGTAGCAAAAGAGCAGGATCCCTCGGCAACAATGTATATACAGCTGATTAAGCAATATTTTCTCAACGCCTATGACTGGTCTGATCTGGAGCAGGAGGGCTATGATGAGTTTGAGAGCGACGCACTGTGGTTTTGCGATGAAATGGAAGAATATTTGAGAAATATCAATGTTCATGCAAACAAAAAGAATCATGACAAAATTGAGCCGTTGGGCGATATCATTTTACGCCGCCGGATGCATGCAGATTAATATAATTGAGGAAAATGCTGTCAAGTCAGTTTAGAAGACTGGGGGACAGCATTTTTTTGCGCCAAATTGAAAAAAACAAATTAAAAATTTCTTATAAATGGGGACTTATTTGACGGGTTTTATTGTAGAATGGATAAGAATAGTGTTATAATTCTGTCAAAATGATTAAATTTTGAAGGAGTTATGAAGCATGCAGTTAAAAAAAGAGTTAGGGGAATGGTTCGGCAATGCCAGAGGAGATATCTTAGCCGGTCTGGTATCTTCTTTTGCCGTGATTCCCGAGGTGGTAGGGTTTTGTATTGTAGCAGACATCAGCCCCATGATGGGTTTGTACGCGTCTTTTTGGCTGACGGTATTGTTGGCCTTTCTTGGGGGACGTCCGGCGATGATTTCGGCAGCTGCCGGTTCAATGGCATTGGTAATAGTCAGTCTGGTGCGGGATTATGGGCCGGAATATTTGATGGCGGCGGCTGTTTTGTGCGGTGTGATCATGTTTTTCCTAGGTGTTTTGAAGGTTGGAAATCTGATAAAATTGATTCCCAACAGTGTGCAGATTGGTTTTGTAGACGCCTTGGCAATTTTAATTTTTACATCGCAGCTGGGCAATTTTGAAGGGGAAGGATGGCCGATGTATGCGCTGGTAGTATTAGGAATGGTGATTATTTATCTGTTTCCGCGCATCACAAAAGCTGTTCCTTCCACATTAGTCGCTGTTATAATCGTCACGGCCATCGCTATTTTTACCGGTGCGCCAGTAAGAACCATTGGCGATATGGGCAGCATCACTGCGGCGTTGCCGGCTTTTCACATTCCAGATGTGCCGTTGACGATGGAAACGTTGCGCATTATTTTACCGTACTCGGTATCCTTGGCGTTAGTGGGACTGGTGGAAACCTTACTGACCTCAAAGGTAATAGATGAAATGACAGATACAGAAGGGGACCGTAACCGCGAATGCAGAGGATTGGGCCTTGCCAATATCGTGTCTGGCTTTTTCAGCGGGACCTGCGGCTGTGCGATGATTGGGCAGGCTATTGTCAATGTAAACTCTGGGGGCAGAGGACGTTTGTCTAATTTTGTATCGGGTTCGTTTTTAATGGTACTCATCTTTATTTTGAATGATTTGATGGTACAGATTCCGTTGGCTGCTTTGGTGGCGGTGATGATTACAGTCTCGATATCTACCTTTGATTGGGATTCGCTGCGTCGGCTGCATCGTATGCCGCGCACTGACGCGCTGGTGATTGTATTGGTAGTGGCTATTGTAGTAGCGACAAACAATCTGGCCTATGGTGTAGTGACAGGCCTGTTGCTCACGGCTGTCTTTTTTGCGGTGCAGATATCCAAGATTAAGGTGGATGTGCGTAGAGATACGGACAAGGTGACGTATTTTATAAATGGGCAGATCTTTTTTGCTTCAACAGAACCACTGATGAATGCCTTTGATTTTCACGATCCGGCTCAAACGGTAGTGCTGGATTTTTCTCAGGCGCAGCTGTGGGACGAGTCGGCGGCTACTGCTTTGAAAAAAGCGATCAATAAATTTGAACAAAACGGGAAACAGGTGAAGGTGCTGGGAATGGATAAAAATAGTACCAGTTTGGTGAACACCTTATATGGCAATATAAATGCGTAAAAGGCTGGAGGGTATGCTATGTTACAATTGATTACACGGGGGCCAAATATGATTGCTGTGCATACAGCGCAGCAGGAGAAATTTTTGAAGTATCTGCAGGCGCATTTTGCCTGTGTGCCTATAGATTATCTGTCTATGGGCATTGATGTGACGCAGATTCATTGTGTTCTGTGTGTTGCGGATATTGAGGGAACAGAGGAAACCATGCTCTATTTAGGCTTAAAAGAGCCGGTGAGTGATGTGCTGTGTTATCTGATGCAGGCGGATGCAGCGGCAATGATACAGCGTATTCGTCCCCTGCCACAGGTGATTATTTTCAATAGTTTGGGAGAACAAAAGCCGGTTCTGGAAAAAATACAACGGGAGCTTTCCGGTGAAGCGGCGGGTTTGGAGGAATTGCTGCGCCGAGAGGATCGGGATGGTGTGGCGTTGGTTTTTCTGATGCAGGATGGGCCTGGTAAACGAAAATTTTATGAGCAAATTTTATTTATTCAGCAGGATTATGCCAGCTTACTGCGTTACCTTTCTATTCATGCGCCGCGTTATTTGGCGAAAGCCTTTGCACCGGATGTTTGGCATATGGTTGATTTGCGCATCTTTGACCGCTATGAAGCCTACGATTTGCAGTATAAACGGCTAACCAAAGCGATTGAGGATTTAAAGCTGGGATATCTTGTGACGGAAACATGGGATAGAGAAATAAGTGCTTTTGCAGAGCCTGTAGGCACCTATCGTATTCGCCTGCTGACATTTCTGAAGCCGTTGGATTTGAAAAAGTTTTTGATTGCGCTGGAATATGGTCAGGGTGGGAGTCGTATCGTGGATTTGGATCTAATTTGGCATAACAAGAAGATTTCCTGGAAAGATTTATTAGATGATAAGGATTTGCGCAAAAAAATAAAAAATACAGTGAGCTTTTTCCCAAAATCCCATTTTTTTGCGGTGCAGAATGAAAAGGCAGAATTAATTAAATATTGTATGGAAGAATTGCGCGGTATGATGACAGAAGAAACGAAGGATATTTTGAAAATCTATGAGCAGCGCATTTTGGCAGATGCCGAAGGAAAATAGGATACTGCCTGATTTATAGGTCAGCTTTTGGGAGCTGGCCTATTTTTATGGTTTGGGATATTGGAACATAATGTGCAGGTTGGTCGCTAAAATAGAAAAAGTGTAAAGAATTTTAATGAACCTAAAATATTAAAAATAGTTGACAAAAGATTTGAAAGAAGATTATAATAAGTAAACTAAAAAATGAACGGAGGTTTACTATGAGAACACAATACGGGAAAACCACAAAACTTTTGTTGTGCGCTTTATTTACCGCTTTGGTAGCAGTGGGAGCGTTTATACGGATTCCGGTGCCTTTGGTGCCCTTTACCTTACAGTTTTGGTTTACGACCATGGCTGGACTGTTATTGGGACCGCGGTGGGGCGCTTGCAGTGTTTTGGTATACGTACTGTTGGGACTGATGGGTGTGCCGGTATTCACACAGGGCGGCGGGCCGGGTTATGTGTTTCAGCCAACCTTCGGATATTTGCTGGGCTTTATTGCGGGCACCTGGCTTACCGGAAAAATTGCCTGGGCCAAAGCGGAGCCTGACGTGAAGTGGCTGCTTTTGGCAACAGTGGCGGGATTGCTTGTGGTGTACTGCAGCGGGACAGCCTATTGTTATTGGATCAGCAACTTTGTGTTGGGAAATACCCTTACCTTTTGGCCGCTGATGGTTACATGCTTTTTTTTGCCGTTGCCTGGAGATCTGGCATTGTGCGTGGTGAGCGCGCTTTTGGGGAAACGCTTAATTCCCCATCTGCGGCAATATCAGAGTAGATAATAGGATAGGAAGTGCATAAGCGGATGGAAAAACAGGAGGAAACAGTACAGAAGTATAAACAGATGGTGCTGGACGGACAGTTATTGGGCAAAGCAGAGGCGACGGTGTTGGCACAGATGCCTTTGGAGGCGTTGTGCGCCGCTGCGGATGAGATTCGCCGACACTTTTGCGGAAATCAGTTTGATTTGTGCACCATTATCAATGCCAAGAGCGGACGATGCTCCGAGGACTGCAAATATTGTGCCCAGTCTTCCTGGTATTACACGGCAGCGGACAGCTATCCGCTGTTAGGGACAGAAGCATTATTGGAGCAGGCGCAATACAATGATAAAAAAGGCGTGCCCCGCTATTCCATTGTGACATCGGGGCGCAGTTTGAGCCAGCAGGAGATCGAGCAATTATGCGGCAGCATTCCGGTGATCAAAGAGAACACAGGGGTTTCGGTGTGCGTGTCGTTGGGTTTGCTGACGGAAGCGCAGTTTCGGCAATTGAAGCAGGTAGGTGCCAGTCGCGTGCATAATAATCTGGAAAGCTCACGGCGTTATTTTGCCGATGTCTGCACGACGCACAGCTACGATGAAAAAATACAGACCATTCGGGCCGCCCAGCGGGCAGGGCTCACAGTATGCAGCGGTGGTATTGTGGGATTGGGTGAAACCATGGAGGACCGCATTGATTTGGCCTTGACGTTGCGTGAGTTGGGTATCAAATCAGTGCCGGTGAATCTGCTCAATCCCATTGCTGGAACGCCCTATGCCCAAAACGAGAGATTAAGCAATGAAGAATTGCGTCGGATTGTAGCAATTTTCCGTTTTCTCTTGCCCAATGCCTTTATTCGTTTGGCCGGTGGAAGAGGACTGCTGCCGGATAAAGGGCGCAGTTGCTTTACTTCCGGTGCCAATGCGGCCATTTCTGGAGATATGCTGACCACCAGCGGCATTACCATAGAGCAGGATTTGGCGTTATTGCAGGAACTTCATTATGAGGTGGTGCGTCCCCATGACTAAAGGCTTATTCGTGACGGCCACTGGAACAGACGTAGGCAAGACGTATATTACGGCACTTTTGCTGAAAACCTTGCGGGAGGCGGGCTATCAGGCAGGCTATTACAAAGCGGCGTTAAGCGGCGCAGAAGTGACAGCGCAGGGAATGGTGCCCGGTGATGCTGCTTATGTCTGCCGCAGGGCAGGGATTTCTGAGAATCCCCTAGATGTGGTGAGCTATTGTTATCAGGCGGCAGTGTCTCCCCATTTGGCCGCACGGTGGGAGGGTAATCCTCCTGAATTATCTCGCATTCAGTCTCACTATCAGGAATTGGCGCGGCGCTATGCCTGTTTGACTGTGGAGGGCAGCGGGGGAATTTTGTGTCCACTGCGCTATGACGAGACCAGGTTGATGCTGGAGGATGTAGTACAATTGCTGCAGCTGCCGGTTCTGATTGTTGCCGACGCCAAATTGGGCAGCATCAATGCGGCTGGATTGACAGTGGCATATTTGCGGCAGAAGGAAATTCCTATCAGCGGTATCATCTTAAATCGCTTTCAGGCGGGGGATGCCATGGAGGAAGATAATCGTCAGATGATTGTGGAGTTGACCGGCGTGCCGGTGTTGGATACGGTAGGTGAAGGGGAACAGGCACTTCACCTTACTGCTGAGGAAATCCTGGCGTTGTATGCGTAAAAATATAATAAAAATTAAAGAGGCGATAACAATGAAACGGACCACAGAGGAATTAATTGAAAGCGATTTGGCGCATATCTGGCATCCCTGTTCGCAGATGAAGGATTATGAGCTGTTGAAGCCGGCAGTGATTGAGCGGGGACAGGGTGTGTGGCTTTACGACCGGGAGGGAAAGGCCTATCTGGATATCGTGAGCTCCTGGTGGTGCAATCTGTTGGGACACTGTAATCCCGCCATCAGCGAGGCCATTGCCGGGCAGGTAAAACAACTGGAACACGTAATTTTTGCAAATTTTACCCATGAACCGGCTATCACTCTTTGCGAGCAATTGATGAAAATTTTGCCGGAGGGCTTGTGCCGCTTCAATTTTTCCGACAATGGTTCCGCAGCAGTGGAGTGTGCGCTGAAAATGAGTTTTCAATATCAAAACCAGACAGGACATCCAGAGAAAACGCGATTCTTTTGTTTGAGCGACGGCTATCACGGAGAAACCATTGGCGCTTTGTCAGTGGGAACCATGGACTTATACGCCAAATTATATCAGCCGATGCTGATGGACACCATCCGGATAGAAGCGCCAGACTGCTATCGCTGTCCTTATGGCATGTGTCGGGACAATTGCGATACGCCTTGCTTCCAAAAAGCAGAGGAAGCCTTTGCGCAGTACGCCCAGGAGTGCTGCGCGATGATTGTAGAGCCACTGCTGCAGGGCAGCGCTGGTATGCGCATCTATCCGGCGCAGTATTTGCAGAAGTTGCGCAAATTATGTGATGCCTACAATGTGTTGCTCATTGCCGATGAGATTGCCACAGGCTTTGGCCGTACCGGAAAAATGTTTGCCTTTGACCATGCTGGCGTCAGTCCTGACGTGATGTGCTTATCCAAAGGATTGACCGGCGGTTATCTGCCCATGGCTATCACAGTGACTACCGATGCGGTGTATAATGCTTTTTATGCGGATTATAATGAAGGAAAGGCTTTCCTGCACAGTCACACCTACAGCGGCAATCCTTTGGGCTGTGCGGCTGCCTTGGCAGTACAAAAGCAACTGGCGGACGGTCATATTTTAGCGCAGGCAGCTGTGCGGGCAGAGTATCTGACAAAAAAATTGACGGAAGCGCTGGGGAATCATCCCCATATTGGCGAGATCCGGCATATCGGATTGATTCATGCCATGGAACTGGTTGTGGACCGTGAGACAAAAGAGGGCTATGACAGCAAGCTGCGCATGGGATATCAAATCTACAATAAAGCCTTGCAGAAAGGCCTGATTTTGCGGCCATTGGGAAATGTCATTTATTTCAATCCGCCGCTGATTATCAACGAACAGGAGATTGACCAGGCCGTGGCCTGGTGTAAGGAAGCGGTAGAAGAAGTTCTGGGAAAATAAAAGTAAAATATTTTTAGAGAAAGAAGGCATGCGGCGCAAAACTGCGTGTCTTTTTTTGCGTGCTGTGCTACAATAGAAGCAATTACGATGAAGAAAGGAAATAAATGGGATGATTCGAATCAGTCATATAAAAATTGCGGCGGGGAAAGCGCAGGCTTCAGCCTTGGAGCAGGAAATCAAACGGGCGCTGCGGTTGAAATCCCTGCAAGGGATTTCCTATCATATCAGAAAAAAATCTGTGGACGCCCGTAAAAAGGAAAGCATTTTTTGCATCTATACGGTGGATGTGGAGGGAATTGCCGATGAGCAGAGAGTGGTGCAGAAATGTCATAAGGACACCATCACGGTGTTGAAGGAAGAATGCTATATGGAGCCCGTACCCGGGACACAGTCGTTATCCTATGCGCCGGTGGTGATTGGAGCAGGGCCGGCAGGGCTGTTTGCTGCGTTGCTTTTGGCGGAGCTGGGATATCGGCCGATTTTGTTGGAACGCGGGCAGAATGTGGACCGGCGCACAGTGGATGTGGAGCGTTTCTGGCAGACAGGAGAACTGGATACCGCCTCCAATGTGCAGTTTGGCGAAGGCGGCGCAGGAACCTTTTCCGACGGCAAGCTGAATAGCGTCATTAAAGATATTCGCTGTCGCAAGGTGCTGGAAACCTTTGTGCGGTTTGGCGCGCCGGAGGAAATCTTATATCAGGCCAAGCCTCATATCGGCACCGACCATTTGAAGCTGGTAATAAAAAAGATGCGGCAGGCAATTCTTGCGGCAGGCGGACAGGTACGGTTTCACAGTCAGGTGACAGGAATCAGGACAGAGGAAGGCGTGCTGACCGGAATAGAAATAAATGGCAGTGAAGTGCTTCCTACTAACGCAGCAGTACTGGCCATCGGACACAGCGCGCGGGATACCTTTGCCGCTTTGCAGGAACAGCAAATTATGATGGAGCCGAAGGCCTTTGCCATTGGTCTGCGGGTGGAGCATTTGCAGCGGATGATCAATCTGGCGCAATATGGGATGGAAGAACCGTATGCCCATTTGGGCGCCGCCGATTATAAACTGACTTATCAGGCAAGCAACGGACGGGCGGTGTATAGCTTTTGTATGTGTCCCGGCGGTGTGGTCGTTGCGGCGGCCTCGGAAGCAGGAAGAGTGGCAGTCAATGGCATGAGTAATCTGGCCAGAGATGGTGTCAACGCCAACAGTGCGCTGGTTGTGAATGTGACGCCGGAGGATTTTGCCGGGCAGGATGTGTTGGCAGGCGTTGCCTTTCAGCGGCATTGGGAACAGTTGGCCTATGAATTGAGCGGAAGCTATCATGCGCCGGTTCAGCTGGTAGGTGATTTTTTGGCCGACCGGCCCAGCACAGCTCTGGGCAGTGTGCAGCCCAGCTATCGTCCCGGAGTTGTATTCGGAGAATTGAAGAATTGCTTACCGTCCTTTGTGACAGAGGCTTTGCGGGAGGCTATACCGGTTTTTGATAAAAAAATAAAGGGATTTGCCGCTGACGATGCGGTGTTGAGCGGAGTGGAAACCCGTACTTCCTCGCCGGTGCGCATTGTGCGCAACGAGCGCTATCAGTCGCCCTCGGCTGCAGGACTCTATCCCTGCGGGGAAGGCGCAGGCTATGCAGGTGGGATTATGTCGGCTGCAGTAGACGGCTTGCGCATCGCAGAGCAGATTGTGACCACCTATCAACCGCTGCAAAAATAATTGCGCTCTGAGAGGATTTTACCATCTTGTGATGAATTTTCCAAAGAGCAGGGGAAAGGAGCGCAGGAAATGGATGGGCGCAAGGAATTGGGAAAGCAAAGTGAACAACTGGCCCGCCAATATTTGGAGCGGCGGGGCTATCGGTTGGTGGAGGCCAACTTTCATTGCCGATGGGGCGAGATTGATTTGATTCTGAAAAAAGGACAGGAGCTGGTTTTTGCAGAGGTGCGCAGCCGCAGCAATCTCCACTATGGTACGCCGGCAGAGTCAGTGGATGAGAAAAAACGAGCGAAACTGCGCAAGACAGCACAGTATTATCTCTACTGCCATCCCGATATGGAGGAATACTATTGCCGCTTCGATGTACTGTCGGTGCTTTGGGAAAAGGGCCATGCACGCATCGCCTGGCTTGCCGATGCGTTTCAGTAAAAGCAGGAGAGCAGTTGTTGAAAGAGAGAAAACTGTTTTACGCATGCTGAAAAGGTGCATTCTCTAATTGATGGGAATGCATTTTTTGTTTCAGTAATGCAGAAAGGTTACATTATAAATCTATAAAAAAATTTGCAAATGTTTCACGTGAAACATTTTGGAAGAAGTTTACAGAAGAAATTACTTTTCCATGTTGCTTTTTTTCGTGAGAGCGAACAGCGGCAAAAAGAGGAAGCAAGAACAGGCGGGTAAGCCAAAGATGCTTACCCGCCTGTTCTTGCACAAATTGCATGATATTGCCATGCTGGATTTTTCCAGGGAGATGCTGCAGGGGCATTACAATGTGGGTATCACATCAGTGGATGTGTCTATCAAGACGCAGGAAGAAAAACAATATCGGGCTATGCAGTTTTGCTCAGAGGTATTGCTGGAGGATGAATATTGCATTTATCTGAGTACGGAGCATCCTTATGCACAGAAGCCAGCATTGACTCAGGAAGAGTATCAAAATTTAGATTTCATTACCTATTCCCATAGTGCAGAGCGGGATTTTACAAGACGTTTTTTTCCGGCGCAAAGGCTGCGGCATTTAAACAGTCTGGGAAATATTCTGCAGGCTGTGGCGGAAAATAAGGGTGCTACGATTCTTTTGCACAAAGCGTTGCAGAATAACTGGTACGTGAAAAATGGTCTCATTTGCGCGGTACCGTTGGCAGGAGCGGTACTGTGTCCCAGTGAACACCATCTTGTGTATGCCGATGAGAAGATTTTAACTGCAGCGGAAAAAGCAGTGGTTGAGTTTATTCGCGCCAACTATGCTGCATTTTATGAAACACAGGATTAATCACAGTCGCTGCGATATCTTTTCTTTAAAATCGCCTATGCACGGGCATTTGCTTCTGTTATAATAGAAAAAACTAGTATTTTGTGAAAATGAGGTGTATGACGATGCAGTATGATTTTACATCTATTATGGACCGGCGGGGCAGGGACGCCTTGGCGGTGGACGGCTTGGGCACCGGATATGCTCCACCGCTGCCCAAGGAAGGCGTGGAGCCCATTCCCATGTGGGTGGCCGATATGAATTTTCCCACTGTTCCCACAATTGTGGAGGCCATTGTGGAGCGGGCACGGCATCCGGCTTTCGGGTATTTTCAGCCTACAGAGGACTATTACAACGCCATTATACAGTGGCAGAGCAAGCGCAATGGCGTGACTGGTCTGACAAAAGAAGCCATTGGTTATGAAAACGGCGTCTTGGGCGGCGTGGTCAGTGCGCTCAATGTGTTTTGCTCTAAAGGGGATGCAGTGCTGCTCCATTCGCCCACTTATATCGGTTTTACCGGTTGTTTGCTGAACAATGGCTACCACATTGTGCATTCGCCGCTGGTACAGGATGAGGCGGGCGTGTGGCGTATGGACTTTGCCGACATGGAAGAAAAGCTTGTGCAGCACAAGATTCATGCCGCTATTTTCTGCTCACCTCATAATCCAACAGGACGGGTGTGGGAGCGTTGGGAAATTGAGCAGGCTATGGCGCTGTTCCAAAAGCATGATGTGTTTGTGATTTCCGATGAAATCTGGTCGGACATTATTTTGGCAGGGTATCAGCATGTTCCTACTCAGTCAGTTTCGGAGGATGCCAGAAACCGCACAGTGGCTCTGTATGCGCCGTCCAAGACTTTCAATTTGGCTGGCTTGGTGGGCAGCTATCATATTATTTATAACCAGTGGATTCGGGAACGAGTGGAAAAGGAATCGTCCCTGTGTCATTACAATGACATGAACGTGCTGTCTATGCATGCGCTGTTGGGCGCTTATAAGCCTGAGGGCTATGTGTGGCTGGATGAGCTGCGGCAGGTGCTGACCGGCAATGTAGACTTTGCCTGTGCTTTTATTGCTGAGCATTTTCCAGGGGTAAAGGTTTCCAAGCCGCAGGGTACCTACATGCTGTTTTTGGATTGTACCCAATGGTGTGCTGCCCATGACAAAACCATCGAAGAAGTGCTGAAGGCCGGTTGGGATGCCGGCGTGATGTGGCAGGACGGCCGCATGTTCCATGGTCCTTGCCATATTCGCATGAATCTGGCTTTGCCTTTATCGCGGGTGCAGGAAGCCTTTGCACGGCTGCAGCAGTCTGTATTTTGCGGATGATTGTTATTGACAGGAAATTGTGAGAATTTCTCGCCAACAACGGAGCTATGTTATTCTGTATAAATCTATATATGCCCAAAAGAGTTTGTAACAAATATTAATGGCCTTCTGTGGTATAATGCCAATACTGTCATAGAGGGCTGTTTTTTTATGCAGCGACCGAACGAAAAGATGGGTTTGCAATTGCGGAGGCTGTATATTTACAAACCTAAAATTTTTACTTATAATAAAAGTAAATAGATTGTGGTAAAGGGGTGGAACTATGCAGCTAAATCAATTGGAATATTTATTGGCATTATCCAGAGAGGGTTCTTACCAAAAGGCGGCAAAGCGGCTGAATGTTTCTCAGTCTACCATCAGCATGGCCGTGAAAAATTTAGAGGATGAATTGGATTTTCAAATTTTGCAACGCAATAATAAAGGTTTGCTATTTACAGAAAAAGGAAAACAAATTTTAGAGAAGTCGATAGAAATAGAATCGGATATGCAGGAATTATTGAACCTGAAAAGTACTTTCATGGATGAAATGGCTGGAAGGTTTTTTGTTGCAGGCGCATCTCATTATTATAATTTACGGCTTGTAAATTTAATTATTAGACTGCAGGAACAATATCCCAGACTGCAAATTTGCTTGGAAGACCGCAATAACATGGAGATTATTAGAGAAGTGGCGCAGAAAACGTATTTAATGGGATTAGTGCAGTTGAATAGTGTGGATGAAATATTCTATTTAAGTGAAATCGAGAGACATAATCTCGTGTTTGAAATGATAGAACAGGAAAATATGTGTTTTGCGATAGGTCCGAAACATCCGTGTTATCAAGCCGAAAGTGTCACATTAGAAGAGTTTCTGCAGTATTCCACTATTATCTCAAGATATCAGATGAGTGAAATTTTTTTGAATTATTTACGAGAGAGAGGATATCAGGGAAGAATTATAATTTTACATGATATTTATGCTTCTAGAGATTTGGTGGAGAAGTCAGATTTCTATACAACATTGATTCCCGAATTTGGGACCACTTTTGATAATCAAATTTATAAACAAAATCTGAAAGTGGTTTCAATTAACAATTTTAGTTGTACTTATAAATCCGGTTGGGTTTATCGTAAAAACAGGTATTCTGAGCGGGAAGAAAAGATTGTAAATTTAATTCGACAAGAGTGGTAAAGAAGGTAAAGGTGGTTGGAGAATCAATGAAATTACGACAGTTAGAGATATTAGTAGCAGTAAAAGAATGCGGTACGATTACTGGAGCTGCTGAAAAGCTATATATTTCTCAGCCTTCATTAAGTACTGCCATGAAAGAAATGGAAACAGAGTTAGGGGTTTTATTATTTCAGCGTAATATTAATGGCGTGGTTTTTACTGCTGTAGGGGAAAAGGCCTATTTTTATAGTCGAAAAATTTTGCAAAAAATAAAAGAAATTCAACAGATTTCTTCCGATCATGTGATTGTTGAAAATCAAAATATTTTATTAGCCTCTAACTTTTTTGGTGGAGATCGTCTTTTGGTCGAAACGATATTGGCTTTGCAAAAGGAACGTCAGTTGTGTAGAAAATATCAGTTTACAAATAATATGGAAAAGCAAAGCTGGGATACTATTATAGAGAATCTGTTACGAGGGCAATTGGATTTAGCAGTAGTAAAAATTGATAGTTATCTGGAATCGGAGTACATGGAACAGATTGAAAAAGAACATTTAGTTTTTGAGGAATTATACACAGAGCAGCTTTGTTTGGCAGTTCGCAGTGATCATCCGTTGAGTAAAAAGCGTAGTACATTTTTAGATTTATGCAGGTATCCATGCATTTTTTATGAAAATGATCTGAACGCTTACATTCGTGCTGTTTATGGAGACATGTATTGTATTTCCAACACGTTGATTATGGAATGTCAAACAGGGATTCGACAATATTTGGAGTCTACAGACGCTGTCACAATTATGTCAGAGTGGGAAATAAAACAGAGTGATCACATATATGGCACACAGTTAGATATTTTGCAAGTGGAGGGCTTCTGTTGGAGTCGAAAGGTAGGATATTTACACAAGAATGTGGACTTAAACTGGGGAGAGAGTATGTTTATTAACAAATTGTTTGAGTTAAAACCGGTACAAGACGAAGTAGAAAACTAGGATGACAAAGCATTTCTGAAGCCTTTTAGAGTGTTTCAGGAATGCTTTTTTTATACGAAAATTTAAATTACTATATCAATTTTTTGAATAATTGATATAGTGCATGAAAAGCAAGTATTTTTCAAATGAATTAGTTTGATTTATTATAAAAATACAGAAATGAAGTATCAAACCATTTTTAATAAACAATATAGCACTTGGTTGCGCTGATGAAATGTAACTGATATAGAAAGGAGGAAACGATATGATTATAAAAAGCAGCCAAGGGAAACGTATTGTTTATGGTATATGCGTCAGTGCTTGTCCGTTGGACACGATATGGATTCATAAAATAACTAAGATAAGGATACGATTATAATTTAGGAGTGAATATGATGATTGAACATCTGTTGCAGCCTGGACAAATAGGAAATTTAAAATTGAAAAATAGAATTATTTATTCTGCAATGTCTTTTAATTTAAACCATCATCAAGGGTATTTGTATGATAGTGAGATTAACAGTTTAGTATATAGAGCAAAACAAGAATATAGTCCAGGTTTGATTAATTTTCCAGGTATGAATACTTGCCCACCAAGTAAAACTGGAAAAAATATTCATCATACGGTTTATAATGATGAAACAATGTTGGCGGTTAGCAAAGCGGTTGAAAAAGTAAGGATTAACGGATGCAAGGTGATGACACAATGCGGTGGCGGAAAAAGTAATCCTGGATTAGGTCCATCAGATATGGTTAATACGAATACTGGGACGCCAATACGGCAGATGACAGTTGGTGAGATTCAAGGCTATATTGAGGAAGTAGTCAAATCAGCTAAATTGTGCGCAGAAGCTGGATTCGATGCTTTGGAAATTCATGCTTCAACGGGGAAATTTCTGAGTCTGTTTTTATCTCCATACACAAATCATCGCACTGATCAGTACGGCGGTTCTGTTTATAATCGTGCACGGATTGTTATGGAGTTATTGCAAGAGATGCGAAAAGCTGTCGGGGAATCTGTAGCTCTCACCACTCGTTTGACAGTAGATGATTTGGCAGGGTATCTGACGATTGACGACGGCATAGAGATAGCAAAATATCTTGCACCATATTTAGATGCGATTCAACCGTCTACAGGATTTAATGAATTTAAGTGGACTGTAACACCAGCTTATTTCTTTAAAAAAGGCTACATGTTAGATTATACCCAGGCAATTAAAGAACATGTAGACATTCCAGTTATCGCCATGGGCAAATTAGGGAATCCTGCTTTGGCGGAACAAGTGGTTGCTTCAGGAAAAGCTGATTTTGTATGTTTGGGAAGACCTTTGTTTGTGGATCCAGAGTGGATTACGAAAGCTGCAAAAGGAGAAGAAAAAGAGATTCTGCAGTGCATTGGCTGTGTGAATTGTTTTATGGAAAATGACCGCAGAGAAATTTATCCGCCACAGCGTGCATGCACATTAAATCCCAGCAATTTGAGAGAAGAAGCTTTTGCAGAACTGGTTCCAACAGAACATCCAAAAAAAGTATTGGTAGCTGGCGGCGGTTTAGCAGGGATGGAAGCTGCGATTACGTTAGCTAAACGGGGACATCATGTAACGTTGTGTGAAAAAAGTGATAAATTAGGCGGTCAATGGATAGTAGCAGAACATGGTCCAGAGAAAGCGGAATACCGCACATTAATTCCACATAAAAAAAACGAATTACAAAATGCCGGTGTCAATATTCAATGTGGCGTAACCGTAGACAGAAGTTATTTGGAAAAATTCAAACCTGAAATGGTTGTTTTAGCTACAGGTGCGGTTCCAAAGAGTTTACCAGTAGACGAGAATGTGAAATTTAATGTGGTACAAGGTAACGATGTGATTATGGGAGAGGCCATCACAGGACAGAGAGTGGTGGTAATTGGCGGACGTTTCATTGGAATGGAAGCAGCGATCAAATTAGCACGTGAGGGGAAGCATGTTTCTCTGGTAGACATGCAGGAAATCGGAAAAAATGCCAATCCCCGGTTGGCTGGCGTGTATCGTAATCAGATGGTGGAAAGCGGTGTTTATCTGTATCCTTCTTGCCCCATCAGACGTTTTGCGGAAACTGGTGTGGAAATCACACATATGGATTTGCCGCTTTTGTTGCCGGCAGATACAGTCGTATTTGCTGTCGGAACAAAACCGGTTATCGACTTAAAAGCAGTTTTGGAAGAAATGCAGATTCGTCATTGTTTGATAGGGGACTGCAAACGTATCGGCGATGCCCTATATGCAATTCGCGATGGAGCGGAAATTGGCCGGTTGATTTGATTTGCTGAAGGAGGAGAATCTATGTTAGAAAATCTTTTAAGACCAGGAAAGATTGGAAATCTACAATTAAAAAATCGCATTATATATCCAGGGATGACTTTCAGACTGGGAGACAATAAAGGACATTTGACTGCAGCAGAAGTGGATAGTATGGTATATCGCGCAGAACAAGAATATGGGCCGGCGTTAATTACATTTCCAGGACTGAATGATTCTATGTTTGGAAAGGTAAACAGAGCAAATATTAATGATGACGAAGCCGCGTATATACTTGCAAAACAAATAGAAAAAGTGAAAATAAACGACACGAAAACAATGGCCATTTTAGGCGTCATGGGCTTAAGAGACAATGGATATAATGAAAAGGAAAATCTCGGGCCATCCAATTTGATTTTTCCTTTTGAAACGAAGGAAATGACAATTGATGAGATTCAATTTTTCATTTACAAATTTGGGAAATTGGCGGCAAGAGCTAAACAAGCCGGTTTTGATGCCATTCGTATTCAAACCGGGACATCAAAGAAGGTTTTGGATTTATTTGTTTCTCCTTATACAAATCGTCGAAAGGACCAATATGGTGGCAGTTTAACTAATAGAATGCGAATTGTAATAGAGTTGTTGGAGGAAGTGCGCAGACAAGTTGGAGAAGATTATCCCATTATTTTTAATCTGCAGGTTCAAGAATTGATAAAACATGGTACTACGATACAAGATGGGATAGAGATGGCGAAGTTAATTGCACCTTATGTAGATGCATTTGAACCTGTTACTGCGAAACGATTTAAAGGAACGTCTATGCATGGCTCAGAGGCATACTTTACTTCTTATGGTCCGCTTTTGCCTTATGTACGCGCCATTAAAGATGCTGTGCCAGAAAAAACTGTGATTGCCAGTGTTCGTATGGGCATTCCTGAATTAGCAGAGAAAACACTGGCCAATGGCGATGCAGATTTTGTCTCGCTGGGAAGACCATTGTTTGCCGATCCGGAGTGGATTACAAAAGCCGCTAAAGGTCAAACGCAAGAAATTGTGAGATGTATTGGCTGTATGAATTGTTATACAGAAGGGATACGAAAAGAATTGTTTCCGGCGTATCATCGCGCTTGTACAGTAAATCCGGCAAATTTACGTGAGAAAGAATTTTACCATTTGGAAGCAGCAGAAGACCCTAAAAAAATACTTGTAGTAGGAGGCGGATTGGCGGGTATGGAAGCAGCCATTACCTTAGCTGCAAGAGGGCATGATGTGACATTATGTGAACAAAACAAAGAATTAGGCGGGCAATGGATTGTGGCTTCTCATGGGGAAGAGAAGGGCGATTATAAGCTATTGATACCTTTTAAAAAGAGACAATTAGAGAAAAATCGTGTGAAAGTCTGTCTGGGGACAACTGTAGATAAAAATTATTTACGCAATTTTAATCCAGATGTAACAATTTTAGCAACAGGTGCATTGCCACGGGAGCTGCATTTTGATTTTCCATTAGGGGACGTGCAAGTGGTACAAGGAAACGATGTCATTATGGATAAGGTACAAGTTGGCGACGAAGTGGTGGTTGTTGGCGGACGTTATATCGGGATGGAAGTAGCGGCAAAATTAGCGGCTCAAGGAAAACATGTTTCTATTGTGGACATGGCTGAAATAGGAAAAGGACAAAATCCACTACTATTTGATCATTATTTGAATCTTATGCATGAAAATCATGTGGAGTTGCACTACAACACACCAGTAGTTAGTTTCACATCTTCTGGGGTAGACGTATTATGCAGCACAAGCCTACTTACACTTCAAGCGGATACGATTGTTTTAGCAGTTGGAACGAAACCGGAAGATAGTCTGAAGAAAGACTTAGAAGAATTGAATTTTAAGTATTGTATGATTGGTGATTGTAAACGCATCGGGGATGCCCTATATGCAATTCGCGATGGGGCTGAAGTTGGACGGATAATTTAAGAAATTGTTAGGAGATGAGAAAATATGAGTGAAAGTATAAAAATGACAACGATGCAAAAAGTTAAGTGGGCCATTTTGCTCATCGTGTTAGTAGCTTTATGGATGATTCCGTGCGGAGATGTTTATACCCAACAAGTGAAACACTTTTGTATGATTTCCGTGGCAGGTATTTATATGATGGCGTTCGAGCTAGTGCCAGCGTTTGTAGCGGCTCTGTCCATACCAACTGGATATTGGTTATTGTCTGTAGCTCCTGCGGCAACAGTGTTTAGTGCATGGACACAACAGGTACCGTGGGTTTTATTGGGCTCTTTGTTAGTAGCACAAATTATGAACAAAACGGGTTTGAGCAAACGGTTGGCATATAGTCTGATGATTGTCGGAAAAGGCAATTTTTATGTAGTAATGGCAATGTTGATTGTTGCTGGCGCTATCATCGCGGCCTTTGTTCCTGCGGCAGTAGCTCGTGCTGCGTTATTTGGCTCCATAGCATTAAGTTTGGCGGATGCTATGGAATGGGAAGCAGATAAGAAACATGCGATTATTCTGTTTTCTGTTGTAGGCCTGGCGGCTACAGGATGCAGTTATATGTTGATGACAGGGACAAATAGCGATCTGGTGGTTGCCGGTGTGTTGGAGAGTGCTGGATATCCTATTAGTTGGGCTGAATGGGCTTTTTATAATATGATTCCAGGGATAATTGAGATTGTTGCAGCATTTTTATTGATTGCGTTAATGTTTAGAAATCATGATGGCAAGGAATCAAAGAAAATGGATAGCCAAGCAATCTATGCATACATCAAGGAGCAATATAAAACTTTAGGAAAGCCTGATGCGCAAGAGAAAAAAGCAACTGTTTTGTTTGCAGTTATTTTGATTTTATTGCTGACAAGTAATTATCATTCTTTCAATCCAGGTCAAATATTCATGCTGTTGGCATTGATGGCATTTTTGCCAGGCATTGGTTTGCTGGAAGCCGGTGATGCAAAGAAAATCAATTATTCGACTTTGTTCTTGGTCGCAGGGTGTGTTGCAATTGGTGATGTGGCAAATTCGTTGGCATTAGGGGATGTATTTGTTGATCTGGTTATGCCGCTTCTGCCGGATTCAATTATGGGATTGAGTGCGATATCCTTCTTTATTTGTTTCTTTGGGAACATGTTAATGACGCCTGTGGCATTAGGCTCTACTTTAACGCTGCCGATTATAAAAATTGCAGAATACCTGGGCTGTAATCCCTATGGTTTAACGATGATATTCTGGACATCCTGCGGAGCTACAGTATTTCCATATGAGGCAGCGTCGGATTTATTGATATTCAGCTATGGAAAAATATCAATGAAAAACTGGATTAAAGTTGGGATAGTGCGTTCGTTGGTGCTATTTATTGGTAGGTTTATATTGTATATTCCATGGTTTAAACTATTGGGTCTTCTATAAAGACAAGTTTTAAATGTACAAAGTAAAAGATAATATCAGGATAGTTTGAAATTTGTATAATATTACAATTTTTAATATTAGGATTGCAAGAAATAAGGAGTGTGAGTGAGTATGCCACCAGTAATTAATGAAGAAAAATGCATTGGCTGCACAAAATGTGCACAGATTTGTTGTATGGACGTGTTTGGTCCAGCTGAGCAAAAACAGACACCACAAGTTCGTTATCCAGAAGAGTGCTGGCACTGCCGTGCATGTGTGATGGATTGTCCAGTAGGAGCCATTGATTTGCGGTATCCGTTGCCGTATATGTTACAAACAACAAATGTATCAAAAGCAAACTAAGGGGGGATTTGTGGTGATCGCTGTAAATAAAGAAGTAAAAGAATGTGATGTATTGGTCGTCGGTGGTGGGATTGCTGGTTTGATGGCTGCCATCGCCGCTGCCGACCAGGGTGCGAAGGTAATTTTATGTGACAAGTCTGACTCTCGTAGAAGTGGTTCTGGAGCGACAGGAAATGACCATTTTAATTGTTATATTGAGGAGGCACAGGGTGGTACGCTGGAAGAATGCCGGAAAGAGTTGGATAAAAGTATGGTTGGCGGTTGGGCAGATCCCAAGCTGCAGACCATTTTCCTGGAACGTTCGTTTGAAGTGGTACAGGATTGGAATAAATGGGGTATTAACATGCGACCACATGGTGAATGGGAATTTAATGGTCATGCTTTCCCAGATCGCATGAGAATCTTTTTGAAATATGATGGCTGTAACCAAAAAGCGGTGTTGACAGAGCAGGCTCGAAAAAGAGGTGTTGTGATTGAAAACAAAACGCCCATTACTGAATTTTTAGTGGATGAAAAGACAGGAAAAGTTGTCGGTGCAATGGGAATTTGCATTGCAAAATTGGAGCCAGAGATAAAAGTTTACAAGGCAAAAGCCATTATTTCCGCTACAGGAAATACCAGCCGTCTGTACCCATCTATCACCGGAGGCATGATGTTTAATACCGCACACTGTCCAAGCAATGCTGGCGGCGGGCGGATTGCCGCTTACAAAATCGGTGCAGAACTGGTGAACCTGGAAATTCCCAATACCCATGCTGGTCCAAAATATATGGAGCGCTGCGGGAAAGCAACCTGGATTGGTGTGCTTTCAGACCGGAACGGAAAACCGGTTGGGCCTTTTGTCACCAAACCCAACAAAGAGCTGGGCGATGTGACAGCAGATGTGTGGCATTCGGTATTTAAAGATAAATATAAGGATGGTACCGGTCCGGTATTTATGAACTGTACGGAGACAGCTCCAGAAGATATGGAATATATGCTGTGGGGGCTGAAATGTGAAGGCGATACCTCAATCCTCGACGCTATGGAAAAACAGAATGTGGACTTAAAAGAAGACATTGTTGAGTTCACACAGTATGAGCCGATTATGATTGGCCGCGGGATTCAAATTGATGAAAAGGGCGCTACCAATGTGCCAGGTTTATATGCAGCGGGCGATGAAGTTGGAAACTTCCGTGCAGATATTGGCGGTGCGGCTATCTATGGTCGGATTTCTGGAGAAAATGCTGCCATTTATGCGCTGGAAGCCGCTGGCTGTGAAGAGGATTTATTGGCGCACAGCGTGGTTCAGAAACAGACAGCCTTCTACAGTGAAATTATGGAGCGGAAGCAAGGTCCTTCCTGGAAAGAGTTGAACATGGCTGTACAGCAGATTATGAATGACTATGCAGGGATCAATTATCCCCGTTCAGAATCTATGTTACAAGCAGGGTTAGATAACCTGAATGCGTTGGAAGAAAATGCAAAAGGGCAGCTGTGCTGCAAGGATTCCCATGAATTGATGCGGGCAGTGGAAGCCTATGACTTGCTGGAAGTTGGGAAACTGGTCTGCATTACAGCGATGGAGCGCAAAGAAAGCCGTGCAATGCACAGACGTTCTGATTATACCTTCACCAATCCGCTGCTGGATGATATGTTCCTGACTGTGAAAAATGTTGACGGAAAACCGGAAATGAGCTGGCGCAAAAAATATTAAACAATAGTAAGTAAACAGAGAAAAGTCTATGGAGAACTTTTAGTTCAGGTATTCCGTAGGCTTTTTTTGTATTTGGCAAATAATCTTTCGTAGAGCTCCAACAAAAAATAATTTCCCGCTGTTCTATCCCGAAAAACGAGGCATATATATGAAACAAGCGTGAGAGAGTATGGAGGGATGCTTGTATGGAAGATATCAATATTTTTGAGGATATTTCCAGTCGGACTGGCGGTAATATTTATATCTCTGCAGTTGGGCCGGTGCGCACGGGGAAATCTACGTTTATCAAAAAATTTATGGACTTGGTGGTATTGCCCCGCATCAGTGATGAATATGATCGGGCGCGCACTACCGATGCACTGCCCCAGAGCGGCGCCGGAAAAACAATCATGACCACAGAGATAAAGTTTGTGCCTGATGACGCCATTTCCATTGAGGTGAAGGATGGCGTGAAGGCCAAGGTGCGTCTGGTGGACTGCGTAGGGTATGCCATTGACGGCGCATTGGGTTTTATGGAATCTGATGGTCCGCGCATGGTGCGGACGCCTTGGTATGATCACCCCATTCCTTTTGAAGAAGCAGCAGAGATTGGCACCAAGAAAGTCATTACGGACCATTCCACAATGGGAATTCTCGTGACGACAGACGGAAGCATCACCGATTTGCCCAGGGAAGCCTATGTGGAAGCGGAGCAGCGAGTTGTAGCGGAGATGACGGAACTAAATAAACCGTTTATCGTGGTGCTCAACAGCTGCCATCCCGAGGATGAGGAAACATTGCAGCTGGCAGCACAGCTGGAAGAGGCTTATCAAGTGCCGGTGCTGCCCACCAATGTGGCGGGATTGGACGAAGACGGCATCATGAATATTCTGGAAGAGATTCTTTTTGAATTTCCGGTGTCGGAAGTAAATATTGGCCTGCCCCAATGGATTGAAGATTTGGACTGCAATCATTGGCTGCGCGCCAAGTTTGAGGATGCTGTGCACAGCGCCATCAGCGAGGTTAAACGTTTGCGGGATATTGACCAATCAATTCAGTGCTTGTCAGCCTATGATTTTGTGAAGGATATTGTACTGGATCACATGGATTTGGCCACCGGCGTGGCCAGCATTGAGATGGCAGCGGAGGACGATTTATTTTATCGGGTGTATCAGGAAGTCAGCGGCGTGGAAGTAAAAGGCCTGCATGATATTTTGAAAAATACGGTGGAATTCGCCTTTGCCAAAAAAGAATATGACAAGCTGGAGCGGGCCTTGGAGGATGTGCACGACAAAGGCTATGGCATGGTGACACCCACGATGGAGGACATGGTGCTGGAAGAGCCGGAGCTGATGAAGAAAGGTGGAAGCTTCTGTGTGAGATTAAAGGCCAGCGCGCCTACGCTGCACATCATTCGCTCTGATGTGACAACAGAAATTACGCCGCTCATGGGCTCGGAAAAGCAATGCGAGGATTTGGTGCGCTATATGAGTGAGAAATTTGAACAAAATCCCCAGGCCATGTGGGAGTATGATATTTTCGGGAAATCATTGCATGATTTGGTGCGGGAGAATATGGAAGGAAAATTGCAGAAAATGCCGGAAAACGTACAGCATAAATTGCAGGAAGCAGTACGCCGCATCACCAACGACGGCAGCGGCGGATTGATTTGCATTATTATCTGAAGATAGGAAACGTGAAAAAGGACAGATCATAGTATGGTCTGCCCTTTTTTATATTTGAGATATTCAGTATATCGGTCAATTTTAATTTTAACGACAGCGTTTATGCCAGCACATTCTTTACGTAATTATTTGCTCCATTTAGCAGAACGGAGATTGTGCAGGCAGAGGATCCCACTCGTTTAATCCCATGCGCTGCATGTGTTTCGCCTGTTCTAAGGTCAGAACGGGTAAATCATCACGGAGATAGTCCAACAGTGCGTCAATGCCTTCCCGTGTTTTGTTGTTCACCAAAAAAATTTGCTCGCAGCCGATATTGATAAGCCATTGCTTCACCATGGGGATATTGGCGTGAGGCGAGTCAATTTTGGTAATCACGCCGATAAGAGGACGTTGAATAAACGCATGGCAGCCTGGACTGAATAAATTGAAGGGTTCATCAGCTGCTTGTACAACTGCAATCACGTCTGCTTCAAAGGAGAAGCAGGCCAGCCCTACGCTGAAATGCTTGGATTCTGCATATTCGCCGGGAGAGTCGATGGTATCGGTAGCGGTATTGACATATTGTGTTTTTTCGTAATGAAGGGCTTCACCCTTTAATGCCTGCGTCAGGGAAGTTTTTCCAGCTTCGCTTCTACCCATCAAAAATAATTTTTTCATGTGAACCCTTCCTTTCCTAAATTTGACGTTCTCTTAACTTTTATAAATGGGGCAAGTATGAAAGTGCAGTGTTTCCTCAAAAAATTTGACAACAGCTTTTACGGCAGTTTCTACTTGCGCCAATTCCCCGGTCAGAATGAGAGAACCGCAAAAACGGTCCATAAAACCGATTTGTACGTCAGCACTTTTTAGTGCTGTGTCGGCGGCAATTACAACGGCTTCCCAAGGTGTCACCCGAACCAGACCGATGGTTTCTCCGGTGTGATCTTCTCCTTCATGAACACCGATGTGCAGACCGAGATTTTGGTAGACTTCTGTGTGGGTGGGTGTGAGAATATGTGCCAGACAAACCTCTGTGCCCGGCACACTCAAACGAACTGTGCGCAGTGTTCCCTTTGTTTTCAAATCTTCATAATTGTCCTGGAAGATTTTTTGCAGGAATTCCTCTCTTGTGATCCGCGTCGTACTCACCATCCTATCGTTTTGTAATGTCGCAGACGACATATCCTAAGGAATCCCGAAAATAATTTACGATTTCCGTCAAGGCAGAGGTAACCTCCGAGATATCTCCGGTAATGATGAGGGTTCCGGTGAAACGGTCAGCAAATCCCAAGTAAATATTGCCGCTTTTCACTGCGATATCAGAAGCGATGACAGCCGATTCTGATGGCGTCATATTCATGATGCCGATAGCTGACGATTGATAATCTACTTGCGGGTTTAAGCCCAATTTTTGATAAATGATAGGAGCAGGACTGCCCATGACGTGAGCGAAGGTAATTTCTTTTCCCGCTACAGTTTCCTGTACGATTCTGATTTGTTCTTCCTGATTCTGTTTCATAAATCTGTTCCTTTCTAAAAAAACAAGTATGTAACAAATTTTTAACGTAAAAACTCGAGAGTCTATTCTAGAAAATATATAAATCATACAATAAAATTTTTATTTGTCGGTGCTGTAAAAAAACAACGGACTTATTGAAAATGATACTCTTTGGCAATAAGCCTGTCAAGTGATTTGCCGGAGTTTCTGCTTTTGTTCGCAGCACAAATTTTTTGTGCAAGGCAGGTGTGAATTCTTATGGTAAAACGTGAAAAATACAAGAGCGTTGCAGAGTTTTTTCAATAAAGAATGAGATGAAAAAGAAATGAGAGGTTGGATGTTTGCTGTTTTTTCTTTAAAGCGGAACAGAGAATCCTTTGTTTTCTTTTATGCATTGTACAATCCTGCTTTTTGCATTGACAAAGAGGCGGATTAGGCATATAATGTCTTGCATGCAAGGAATTTTATCCACCAGGAGAGAACAAAAATGCCTGAAACGAACAAAGAAAAGGGGAAGTTTTACATTGTAGACGAGGGGATTTTACCAGAAGCAATCTTAAAAACGGCCAGAATCAAGGAACTGTTGGCGAAGTATAAAGATATGACAGTGAATGAGGCTGTGGAAGAGGTTGGCCTGAGCCGCAGTGCTTTTTATAAGTATCGTGATGGTGTATTTCCCTTCTATGAGGCTACTAAGGCAAAAATTATGACCTTACAAATTTCTATGGATAATAAAGCCGGAATCTTGTCTAATTGCATTAATACCATTGCACGGGCAAATTGCAATATTTTGACAATTAATCAGGGGATTCCTGTTCAAAATGTTGCGATTGCTACAATTGCTTTTGAAACGGCGCATATGGAACAGGATTTGGAAACAGTAATAGAAATTATCGAAAAACTCAATGGCGTGTTACATGTGGAGATTGTAGGACAAAGTTAAGGAGGATATAACATTGGAAGAAAAAGTTTTGAAAGTTGGTTTAATGGGTTTGGGTACAGTCGGTACTGGCGTGTATAAGGTGATGGAGAATCAGAAGGAAGAATTTCCGCACAAAATCGGTACCCGTATGGAGATCAAAAAAATCTTGGTGCGGGAAAATGAAATTCCTGCTGTAAAAGCAAGAGTACGGGAAGATATAGAGGTTGTCAGCAGCTATGAAGACATTGCTAACGATGAAGAGATTGAAATTGTTGTAGAGGTAATGGGAGGCATTGATTTTGCCAAAAAATGCATTCTGGCCATGCTGAACAGCGGCAAAAGCGTCGTGACAGCGAATAAAGATTTAGTGGCTGTCCATGGCAGGGAGCTATTGGAGACTGCGGCGAAAAATAATTGCGATTTTCTCTTTGAAGCAGCCGTTGCCGGTGCCATTCCCATTATTCGTCCGCTAAAACAATGCTTAGCCGCCAACAATATCAGTGAAGTGATGGGGATTGTCAACGGAACTACCAATTATATTCTGACAAAAATGACTTTAGAGGGTATGTCTTTTCAGGAAGCTTTGGACAAGGCTACTGAGCTGGGATATGCAGAAGCTGACCCAACTGCGGATATTGAAGGTTTGGATGCTGCCCGTAAAGTAGCGATTATGGGCTCTATTGCCTTCAACTCCCGTGTAGTTTTAGATGATGTATATGTAGAAGGTATTACAAAATTGACTGCAGAGGATATTGCCTATGCGACAGAAATGGGTTATACCATTAAGCTGTTGGGTGTAGCGCGGCACAATGCAGAAGAAGGCATTGAAGTGCGGGTACATCCGATGCTGATTCCTAGTGATCATCCGCTGGCTACTGTAAATGATTCTTTCAATGCGGTGTTTGTGCATGGGGATGCTGTGGATGACGTCATGTTTTACGGACGAGGTGCAGGAGAGATGCCGACAGCCAGCGCGGTAGTGGGCGATGTGATGGATGTGGCCCGCAATATTCAATACAACTGCAAAGGCCGCATTCGCTGCACTTGCTATAAAGATATTCCTATCAAGTCTATTGATGATTGCAGAAGCAGTTATTTTATTCGGATACAGGCGCAAAACCGCCCTGGCGTATTGGCTAACATCGCCGGAGCCTTTGGCAAGAGCAATGTGAGCATTGCCCAGTTTGTTCAGAAAAATGTACATGATGAAGAAGCAGAGATGGTGCTGATCACAGAAAATGTATTGGAAAAGGATTTCCGTGCGGCAGTAGAGGCTTTAAAACAGATGCCAATTTTGAAGGAAATTTCTGCAATCATCCGTGTATATAGCGCATAAGATAAAAGGAGAGAAAATTTGGTGAAGTATATGCGGATTCCCGCTACAACAGCCAACATGGGACCGGGCTTTGACTGCATAGGCATGGCTTTTGATTTGTATAATTATATTGGTTTCGAGGCAGTTGGAGAGGCGGGGTATTGTGAACTGACTTCTTCAGGAGAATCAGGAAGTATTGATTTAACGAAGGAAAATTTGATTTATAAAGCCTACGCGGCAGTATTTCATTATATGAAGCAGCCCGTAGCAGGCATCCGGATGCATTTTGAAAATAACATTCCCTATTCCCGCGGATTGGGCAGCAGCTCTGCGGCGTTGATAGGCGGTGTAAAAGTGGCCAATGCTGTTCTGGGAGAGCCATTGAATGATAGAGAGTTGCTGAAAATTGCTCTGCAGTTTGAGGGACATCCAGACAATATTGCCCCGGCGCTTTTAGGCGGTGTAGTAATCAGCGGGATTGAGGAAAACGGCGAGGTCTTTTACCGTAAAATTGTGCCGCCGGCCAATCTGCATTGCACGGTCATCATTCCCGATTATCCGCTGGCTACGCAGGAAGCGCGCAAGGTATTGCCAAAGCAAATTGCTATGCAGGATGCCGTGTTTAATATTGGTCGTATGGCGTTTTTGGTAGATGCGCTGCATACTGGAGATTTGCAACAGCTGGCTTTGGCGATGGAGGACCGCCTTCATCAGCCTTATCGCATGTCCTTGATTCAGGGCATGGAAGAATTGATTCCCCAGGCAAAAGCGTTGGGTGCGCTGAATGTGACTATCAGTGGTGCAGGTCCAACGGTTTTGTTGGTCAGCGACAGGAAGAAGGATTTCAGCTCGTTGCTGCCTTTAATGGAAGGAAAAGGGGTTCACGCCCGTATTATCCCGCTGCGTCCGGTTTGTGATGGCGCAGCGATTATTGAAAGATAGGAGAGAAAGATGGCACTGATTGTACAAAAATATGGCGGCACATCTGTAGGAACGGTAGAACGGGTGAAATGCGTAGCGAAACATATTGAGAGTTTCCGCAAGGCAGGACACGATATGATTATTACCGTTTCCGCGCCCAGCGGTGTGACAGATAAATTGATTGATATGACAAAGGGGTTTGAAAAAAAACCTCCTACAAGGGAGATGGATGTGCTGTTGTCCACAGGAGAACAGATTTCTATTGCCCTGTTGGCGATGGCCTTAAATGATTTGGGGATTCCTTCCGTGTCCATGACCGGCAGTCAGATGGGGATCATGACCACAGATGCGCACATGAAAGCCAGAATCAATTATATTAAGACGGATAAAATTCGTAAAGAATTAGATGCAGGAAAAGTGATTATCGTGGCAGGGTTCCAGGGTATCACGGAAGAAGGCGAAATTACCACACTGGGCAGAGGCGGCTCCGATACTACAGCGGTAGCAGTTGCAGCGGCCACCAAAGCTGATTTGTGTGAAATTTATACCGATGTGGACGGCGTATACACTGCTGATCCCCGTATGGTAGAGAATACACGGAAGCTGGCTATGATTACCCATGATGAAATGCTGGAACTGGCCAGTCTGGGTGCAAAAGTACTGCATCCCCGTTCTGTAGAAATTGCAAAAATTCACGGTGTAAAATTAAGTGTACGTTCAAGTTTTGATACAACCAAGGAGGGAACCTTTGTGGTAAGCAGAGAGCAGTTAGAAAAAGAATTTGTGGTAACCGGGATTGCCTGTGACCAAAAAGTAGCGAAGATTGGAATTTTTGATCTGGAAGATAAGCCGGGATCTGCCACGAAGGTATTCCAGGCTCTGGCAGATGCCAATATTAATGTGGATATGATTGTGCAGAGTGCAATGCGCAACAACCTGAATGATATTGCCTTTACTGTACCGAAAGAGGAAGTGGACAATGCACTGGAGGTATTGGATGCACTGAAAGCAGAGCTGGGAATGTCGGAAATTGTATCTTCCACTGAGGTAGCCAAGGTTTCTATTGTGGGCGCAGGGATGATCAGTTCTCCCGGCGTTGCTGCAAAAATGTTCTCCGTGCTGGCTGAAAATGGGATTAACATTGAAATGATCAGTACTTCGGAGATCAAAGTATCCTGCATTGTGGAAAAAGCCAATGAGACACCGAAAAAGGCTATGCAGGCATTGCATGATGCCTTTGAGCTGGATAAATTGAACGTTTGAGTTTGCAGAAAATAGGGAAAAGGCCGCAGAGCGCGTATGCTTCTGCGGCCTTTTGTCAGGCGAAAATTTGTAATAGTTTTGACTTTTTGATATATGAATTTTATTTCAATAGGTGTTCGCTCACAGTAAGAATGGCAAGGTCAACGTTATGCGCAAATTTAATTTTGTTGGGACCTCATATTTAGAAGAATATTTCGCATAAGAATAGGCCAATAACGGTGACTACCATATTGATCACGAAAATCACCAGTCCATGTTTGTAGGCGTCTTTTGTGGGCACCCATGTTTTGTTGCTGAATATCATAGCGGCTGGTCCAGATGCTGCTGGAGTACAATATGCGGTATTCAGGTTAAACACAATTAAGATTGTCAAAATGGAAGGATCAATTCCTATCTGTGGTGCAAAGGAAAACAATAACGGTGTAATCATCAAAATGATTGCAATATTATTGCAGAACTGAGTCAGAATAGAGGCGATAAATAAAAGCATAATCACCACTAGGCCAGAACTCATACCGCCTACAATTCCGTTCAGAAGTGTGCTTAAATAAGTCATGATACCTGAATCAGGATTGGATACTGCTGCAGCCAGCGGAGTTACTGTAGCAAACATAAAAATCAGGCTCCAGTTGAGATCTTTTGTTATTTCTGAAAAAGGCACGGCATTGTTGCTGCGCAACATCACAATATAATAGATTACCAAAACCATGGCTACAGGACCGGCAATATCAATTGCCTTTAATACTTTTGTAAGTGCTAATTCTGCTGGCAATAGTCCTGGTAAAAATAATAAAATCATTAAGGCTACCACTAAAGAAAATACCAATTTCTGTTGCGAAGTCATTTTTAAACTGCTACTGCCCGCTATTTTGTAATTTTTCAATTTGCTCACATCAGGACGGACAACAAATTTAAGGAAAAGGAAATAGAAAGTTGCTGCCAAAGTTACCAGTATTAATTGCATAAAAGCGAATAGGATATAGTTCACCGATGTGCCTATATAGCTCTGCTGCAATCCAGACACTAAGATTGCGGTACCCATAAATGGCAGCATGTTGCCTGCCATATTGCAGATATAGATCAGGGCAATGGTCATCACGGCAGGCAGCGCTTCGCCGGGGCGAAGATCTACTTCTTTACAGAAGATGTACCAGACGCTGACCATTAAAATCATTCCTGCAAACGGATTTACAAACGCTGAAATGATCACACCTGCAATGACAAACATAATCATCATAGCATATGGTCTGCCTTGCACGAATTTTCTGCTTATACACCAATCAGCGATAAATTTGCTCAGTCCTACCTTGTTGATTAACTCGGCCAATAGCAAAAATAAAAAGATTGCTACGGTAACTCTATCTCCTAAACCGGCTTTAAAGGTAGCGATGGCACCTGTATCCGGCAATAAGCTCAATGCAAATAATCCCAAAAAGCTGGGCCAAATCATATCCATGGTACTCCAGCCGTAAACGATTGCAATTAAAATACCTAAGGTTTGCATGCCCAGAGGAGTAATCGTTCCGATTGGCGGTACAAACTGAAACCCAAACATAAAGGCAAAAATAATGATAACATGAAGATATACAGTCCAAGATTTTTTCTTTTTTGATGTGTCAGCCATTTTTACAACTCCTTTTTTGTATCATGATATTAGTTGACATTGTATTATCGTGTACAATTCAATTTAAAAAATTTTCTATTCAAATAAGTATAGGTTTTCAGACAAACAGTTATATACAACATTTAGTAGATATATGGGAATTCCTTCTATATATCTACTTTTATATGCTGATTTTTATCCCCACAAGAACTTATATATTATTACTCTAAAGTGTGTCACAACGCTAGAAGGATATACCTCTGGCAAGGTATTGTTTTGTTGGGTACATGAAAATAATATCAATATAGCGATAGCATTACGTTCTAGAATCTTTTCACAAATTAGTGCAGTTAAGTTGTACAAATAAAGGAGCACACCGCTTTTGGCGGGGCCCCTTTATCTGTATTTGCTTAACTAATTTTTATTTCAAAATCTGATATACAGGTGCGCCTTCGCACTGAGCAGGCATATCTACACCTAACAGAGTTGCTACAGTTGGAGCTACGTCGATTTCTCTAATCATACGCTCTGTTTTAACGCCTTCTTTGATGCCAGGGCCGGCAGCAATAAAGATAGGGGAAACAGAGGTATCAAAATATCCTTCGATAGTGGACATGGCGTCACCGTGCAGATGGTTGAAGCCTTCTTCTAGGAAGTAGATGATATCGCCGCAATTTTCTCCGCCTAAGCCTAAGATTTTAGCATCTTTGTTTCTGATTGCCAGCTGAACAACACGTTTTCCATCTAACCGATAGCTATATAAATCGTCGATGATCTGTCTTTCCAATTCATATTTATCTTCTGGTTCCACAATACCTTCCGGATTTCTGCCTTTTAAATTGATATAGATATGACTGGTTCTCGGTGCAACAGCTCTTGTTTTGGACCAATCGTATGCTCTGGCATCGCTTCCGTCTGGATTCTTTTTCATAACAGTGTAACCTAATTCACGCATAACAGCGACATTCATAACAAAACCATCGCCCAAAATTGGCAGTTCATCTTCTACACCGCAAAGCAAACCATGGTCACTGGTCACAATAATTGCCCAGCCCTGTTCTATTAACGGCAGGAATTCGCCGACATATTCGTCTACCTGAACATACATTTCTTCGATGAATTTCTGGTAAACTTTTTCGTCATTATAGCCGTATTTTTCTCTGCTCTTTGCCCAGCGCCAGCAAGCATGCCCCAAATGGTCAATACTGTGATTGTGGGTAAAGATTGCTTCATATCCATTTTCTTTGATTAAACCAAGCAATGCTTTTGCCTGCCATTTTTGGAAGGCATCCCAGCCCGGTAAAATACGTCTGGAGATCAATTCTGGACGATTGCCGGCTGATTGGGCAGTGTGCGGAATATAACCGGCAATGTCCACGGTCTGCTGATACAAAGATTTAGGAGACCAGTTGCTTGTTTTTTCTTCAGTTGTAATATCAAGGGCATCACCAATGGAGAATACTACCGAATTGCCTTTTGGGTCCATGCTTACGATGGAGAAGTGACGTGTCACTTCAATTTTTTCGTCATCTTTCATAGCTTCGCATACAACAGTCGGATGGAATTCGCCATCTTTAATCACGTCGAATGGTGCAGCATCTTTTTTGCTCTTGTAAACTGCTACAGTATCATAGATTCCTTGTTCATTTTGTGAAAGCAGTGCAGGATATTGGATTAAGCCATTGCTGACAACCAATGTAAATTCTTTTGCACCTGCTGGCAATGCAGCAGACCAATTTTTTGGTTCTTTGATTGGAGATTCAAAACGGCTCAGGACATATTCCCATTCGGTAATACCTTCCCCTTCTTCTTCGTTAAAGCATGGCCATGCGTCAATGGAATCACTCTTATACATAGAGATCTGATCTGGCATTTCAATTTCGTCGTGAGTTTTTGCAGCGGCAGCCTCGCGCATATCATCTGTGATAATGCAGCCAACACCGCCTTTCAGTTCTTCTTTATGTTTGGCGCGAACTTGTGTATACTCTGTGGAAGCATAGATCAGATATTCACCTTCTACAGTGCCATACCCTGCATTAGGACCAATTGGGGCTGTACCGCCTACAATATGAAGATTGTCGTTATCAATTGCTGGCGGCCAGGAGCAAGGCCATGTCCAAACTAAAGTTTTCTTTCCTGCTTTTGCAGTAACTTCCCAAATCTGTTCTGCCTTTACCTGAGCAGAATCAAAGTTGTTTACCAGTTTCCCTAAATTTACCCCGTCTGTGTTAAAGTAACAGGTTACACCGTGAGTCATTGGATAAGCGCCGGTGGAAAGGGTGGTCCACATTGGCGGAGTAATTGTCGGTACGCCGCCTAACATCATAAGGTCTTCCCGCGCTGCACCCATTGCCAGCATTTTTTTGATATTGGGTAATTTGTCCTCGTCCAAAAATCTTTTGCAAATTTTTGGGTCCATACCGTCAATACCCAGAACGATAATTTTTTCTGCCAAACTTTTTCTTTCCATGTTTTTTTCCTCCTAAAATTTGCTAACAAAATGTATTTGTTTAATTTATGACTGTGACATTATAATAGCTTATTCGTGCAATAATTGTGAATAAGCAAAGTATTGAATTAAAAAACGCACTGTACCATTTTGGTACAATGCGTTTTTTAATTCAGATATATATTTTTAATGCCAGCTTAAAATAGTCTGCAATTTCTTTGTAGATGGCACTGTTTGGATGCAGATTATCGTAGGCGAGATAGATAAAATGTTCCGGCGCATCTTTAATATATTTGATTTTTAGTTTTTTCTTGAATGCATCATCAAGAATATCATTGTCAAGCATTTTTTCTGTATTTCCAAAAACAAACGAGATGCTGTCGCTGTTGACAATACTCTGCATTGTTAAGTGCATATTTACATAGATTGATTTAATTTTTATTTTCCCATATTGCTGTAAAAATTTTTCTATTCCGTAGCTTTTCAAAGTCTGTTCTGCATTGATAATAATAGGATACTGGCTCAACTGTTTGAATGTAACGCAATTGCCTTTGGACAACTTATGAGCGGCCGACATGACCACTTTTACCTTGGAACTGTATACCTTTTCAAGTGTTATCCTTTCGTTACATTTCGTTAGAACCTCATCAGCTATATCCTGAGAAATGTTGATAAAAAATATGCCGTCTTTGTTTTCCTTGAAGAAAGTTTCAATTGCGCTGAGGGCGTCGCTTTCATAAAGCTGGATTTGTAATTTGGGATATTTTTCATTTAACGCTACGACCATTGGTCCCACACAAAAACTGCTCAGATAGCTGGTGGTATAGATGGTTGCTTTTCCTTTCAGTTCATCATTGGGAAGTTTTTTGTTGCATTTGTTTTCAATAAGTGCAATATTATCTAAAACATTTTTTATCAGGGGCAGTAATTCTTCTCCTTTAGCAGTCAATGTAACTCCAGATGATTTTTTTTCTAATAGCTCTACATCTAACTCTTTTTCTAATGCTTTGATGGAGCGGCTCATACCTTGAGGCGTGATATTCATTTGTTCCGCTGCTGCAGTAATTGACTTTTGCAGTGCAGAGTGGTAAAAACGTTCTAATTGGTCTATGTTCATTTTTCCACCGCCTTGTAAAATGGGATAAAAACAGACTAATTTTTCTTGGAAAGGTATTATATAAAAGTATCAACAATTTATAAAAAATAATCACATTGAGTAAGCGCTGAAAAATATTTGTCGTGTGAAAATTTGTAACTCTACTTATTTATTTTTAATTAGATGATGTAGTAAGTATATCACACTTTTTTTATATTGTGTATGATAGTGTTATTATTTAACCAAAAACTGATTTTATTTTCATATCTTCAAAATATATATCTTTACTTTTCAAATTGATGTCAGAATTTAAGTGATAAATGATGTGTGGAAAACTGATGTTTTGATGAGCAGATAGCAGTATCAGGGATAATTTTTTAACGTAGATGCAATAGTGTATAAAGCGTAATGTGGAAACGTGTTGAAATCAAGCCTGATATCTGATAAACTAAAACGTAGATTCCGTCAGGGATGACGGTTGAAAACCTCCAAGGAGCGGAGCATTTTGATTATTTTACAGGGAAAAAATTTAAAAAAATCATATATTACCAATCTTATTTTTGAAAATCTTGACTTTCATATCCAAGAGGGAGAAAAGGTCGGCCTCGTGGGGCCAAACGGCACGGGAAAATCGACGCTGTTTCGCTGTATCACAGGAGAGGACAGCTTTGATGAGGGACAGCTGCAGATGAGCGCCCGGCACAGCATGGGCTATATGGAGCAGATGCCGGAGTTCGCGCCCAATTTTACACTGTTGGATGCTGTGATGGAGATGTTTAACGATATCTTTGCCATGCGGGATCAGCTGCGGCAGCTGGAGTTGGAGATGGGTGGCGTAGAAGGCGACGCCCTGGAAAAGCTGCTGGAGGAATACAGTGCTTTGACCCATCGCTATGAAGATTTGGGCGGCTTTAGCTGTGAGAGCAGAGCAAAAGGCATTATCAAAGGTTTGGGCTTTACCGATGCAGATTTTAGCAGAGAAATAGCTTGTTTCAGCGGCGGCGAAAAAACGCGGGCCTCTTTAGCGCGTCTGTTGGTGCGGGAGCCGGATTTGCTTTTGCTGGATGAACCGACCAATCATTTAGATTTGGAAGCGCTGGACTGGCTGGAAACTTATTTGCGCAATTATCGCGGTGCGGTGCTGGTGATTTCCCATGACCGTTATTTTCTCGATCAGGTGACAACGCGCACAATGGAGCTCAACCATCATGCGCTGAAAAGCTATGGGGGCAATTACAGCCGCTATCTGGTGTTAAAGGCGGAGCAGGAGATGGCACAGATGCGCGCCTATGAGAAGCAGCAAGCGGAAATTGCCCGCACAGAGGAATATATTCGCAAATACAAAGCGGGAATCAAGTCGAAGCAGGCTAGAGGCAGAGAAAAGCAGCTCTCCAGATTAGAACGTCTGGAAGGGGTGCAGAGCGATAAATCTATGCTGCTGCATATGCATGAGGTATCCGGCACCGGGGAAGTAGTGCTGGAGATTCGGGATTTGGCCATGGCTTACCCGGACAAGGTGCTGTTTTCCGGTTTTACGGATACTATTTATAAAGGGGAAAAAGTCGGTCTGATTGGCGGCAACGGTGTAGGAAAATCTACAATTCTGAAAATCATTATAGGCCATTTGCAGCCTACTGGTGGGACGGTGCATCTAGGCGCGCGGGTAAAGATGGCCTACTATGACCAGGAGCATCGCCAGCTGAATCCCGATAATAAAATTATCGACGAAATTGTGTATCAGTACGATGTCACACTGCGCGAAGCGCGGGATTTGCTGGCGCAGGTGATGTTTTTCGGTGAGGACGTAGAAAAGCGCATCGGCGACTTGAGCGGTGGGGAGAAGGCCCGCGTGGCGCTCTTGAAGATTATTTTGGATAAGCCGAACTTTTTGATTATGGACGAACCGACCAACCATTTAGATATCAGCTCGAAAGAGATTGTGGAGCAGTTTTTGGAGGAATTTCCAGGGACAGTGTTTATGGTTTCCCATGACCGCTATCTGTTGGATGCGATTTGTACGCGCACGATTGTTTTGGAAGACCAAAAATTCAGCGCATATCTGGGCAACTACAGTTATTATCGACAGAAGCGGGCAGAACTGGAGCGCTTGGCGCGGGAAAAACAAGAGGAAGAGGCCCAGCGCAGCAAAAGCCAGGCAAAACAGGGAAAAGCCGCTGTTGTGGAGAAGCCAAAGATCAATAAATCAAAAGTCAGAAAAGAGATTGAGCAGCTGGAAGAACAGATTCAGGCAGGAGAGCTGCGGGCTGCAGAGCTGTCAGAGCTGTTGGCGGACGGCGCCACTTATCAGGATGAGGAAAAGAGCAGGCTATTTGTGGCAGAATATAAGCAGTTGGAGGAGCGTATTCCCGCATGGTATGAAGCGTGGGAGCAGTTGCAGCTTTTGCTGGAATAGACCGATTTTTAGACAAAAGAGGTTGCCATTGCGGTATGGCTGCAGAAAGGAATTTCTGGTATGAAAAAAATAGAATTGTTGGCGCCGGCGGGAAATCTGACGGCATTGAAGGCTGCTGTAGAAAACGGCGCCGATGCAGTATACATTGGCGGGGAACAGTTCAGCGCCAGACAAAAGGCAGATAACTTTACGGCGGAAGATATGACGGAAGGGATTGCCTATGCCCATGAGCGGGGCTGTAAGGTACATGTGGCAATCAATACATTGCTGCGCAATGAGGAGATTGGCAGTCTGATTGACTATGCCTATAAAATTTATCAGCTCGGAGCGGATGCGGTGATCGTGCAGGACTTGGGCGCGGCGCATATTCTGCGGGAAACGCTGCCCCAGCTGCCACTCCATGCCAGCACGCAGATGGCAGTGCACAACACTGCCGGTGTAACGTTTTTGCAGAATCAGGGATTTGAACGGGTGGTATTGGCTCGGGAAACATCGCTGGAAAATATCGAGCGGATTAAGGCCAATTGTGATGTGGAGCTGGAAGTGTTTGTACATGGCGCACTGTGCGTGGCTTATTCGGGACAATGTCTGCTGAGCAGTATGATTGGAGGAAGAAGCGGCAATCGGGGATATTGCGCGCAGCCCTGCCGCATGCAATATCAATTGTTGGATGAAACGGGAAAATACTATCTCAACGATAAGGGCGGTTATTTGCTGAGTACGCGGGATTTGAATATGCTCCATCATTTGCCGGAACTGATTCGCTCCGGCGTGGCCTCCCTGAAAATAGAGGGCAGAATGAAACGCCCAGAATATGTGGCAACAGTAGTGCGACACTATCGGCAGGCCATTGACGCGTACTATGACGGGACAGGGTACGATCAGAAAAAGGCCGATGAGGAGCTGTTGCAGATTTTTAACCGCGATTTTACGACAGGATATTATTTTAAGAACCAGGGCGCTGATTTGATGAGTTACCGTCGGCCTGACAATCGGGGCGTGTTGGCGGCGGATATTCTGAAAACAGAGCAGAAACGGATATGGATTCAGCTGCGGACACCGTTGTCTGTAGGCGATGGGTATCTGCTGTACAATGGACGGGGCGAGGAGATTGCCGGAAAGGTGCACAGCTTGTCCATCAAAGGAAAGGCTATCGAATGCGGCATGCCGGGACAGATTGTACAGATGGCTGTGAGCGGCAATGCCCAGGGCGGCAGAGAATTGTATAAGACAGCCGATCTCCAGCTGCTGCAGCGGGCGGCGGACAGTTTTGCCCGTCCGTCCCAGCAGCAAAAGCGGGCAGTACATTTCAAAGTAGAGCTGCATGAAGGACAACCTATTTCTCTGCTGGCGTGGGACGATGCGGGACATCAGCAATATGGAGAGAGCGATTACCTGGTGGAAAAAGCAAAGAATCGTCCCAGTGATGCGGAGAGTGTACGGAAGCAGCTGGACCGTTTAGGCAATACGATGTTTTCGTTGGGCGATGTGATTACAGAACTGGATGAAGGCGTCATTGCGCCGGCCAGCGAGCTCAATGCACTGCGCCGCACTGTAATAGAAGGCTTGGAGACACAGCTGCAGGGAGAAGGAGCGCCAAGGGATGTGTGCACCTATGAGGCGTATCTGGAGGACGCAGGAGATTTGCTGGACCGCATTCCGCCACAGGTGATGGCCTATGGGCTACAGCAAAAATTGGCGGTGACAGTGGGCAGCGCAGAGGCAGTGCGGGCCGCTGCTGAAAACGGTGCGGATATCATTTATCTGCAGAGTACGGCGCTGCGCCGTGGTGTGCCGGTAGAAAAAGAGCAGTATGGAGAATTGGCGGAGTATTGTCATGGACGGCAGGTAGCGCTCTATTGGACATGCAGTCCCATTCAGAATGACCGGCAGCTGGAGCGCGCGGCAGCTTTGATGCAGGCTGCCAAAGATTGCGGCTTTGACGGTGTGCTGGTGGGCAATCTAGGGCTGCTGCAGACAGCGCAGCAGCAAGGCTGGCTCAATATTGTGGCAGACTATCAGCTGAATATCTTCAATGATGTGACGCTGCAATATCTTTCCGCGCAGGAAATCAGCAGAGCGGTGCTCTCACCGGAGCTGAGTCTGGAGCAGATTGGGGACTTTGCTTATCTGGGCAATCTGCCTTTGGAATTGATTGTACATGGAAATTTTCCGCTCATGGTGTCGGAGCAGTGCGTGACTGGCTCGGTGATCGGCGGACGCACGGCGAAAACGGCCTGCGCCATGCCCTGCAGAACGCATCAGTATTGGCTAGAGGACCGCAAGGACATGCAGTTCCCACTGTATATGGATGAAAATTGCCGCATGCATGTATTCAACAGCAAGACGTTAAATCTGTATAAGCGACTGGAGGAATGCTTACAGACCGGCGTGGATGTGCTGCGCATTGAAGGACGGGAACGGGACGCCCAATGGGTGGGTACCGTGACGGCGATTTATAAAAAGGTAATTGAGGAATATAACCGGACGGAGCATATAACAGTTGATTTGCATGATTCGGGCAAACTGGATACTTTGGCTCTTGAAGGCTCGACCTATGGTCATTATTTTAGAGGTGTTTTATGAATCCGTTTACATTACGAAAATTGGAATATGAAAAGATTAGAGAGATGCTGGCTGCTGAATGCAGCTCTTCTTTGGGGCGGCGAGTGGCAGAAGCCTTAGAGCCTGGCACGGACAGTCAGCAAATTCATGACTGGCAGCAGGAAACCACGGAAGGTGTGACTGTGCGCCGCTTGGAGCCCAATATTCCTCTGGGCGGGATAACGGACTTGAGCAGACAGGTACGCAAGGCACAAATCGGCGGAATGCTGGAGCCGGAAGAGTTTTTGCAGCTCTTGGATGTATTGAAAGCGTGCCGGCGAATTGCCCATTTCTTTTTGGAGCGCAAAAAGACTTACGAGACGCCCCGGTTGGAATGGTGGGCAGGACAGCTTACCTTGCTGCCGGAGATGGAGCGGGAGATTGACGATATCATTGCGCCGGAGGCCGCTGTGCGGGATACGGCTTCCTCGGAGCTTTTGACAGCGCGGCGCAAGATCAACACACTGAAAAATCGGATAAAGGAGCGCTTAGAGCATATCGTGCGTTCGGAAAGCAGTCAGAAATATTTGCAGGATGCGTTGGTGACCATCCGCAATGACCGCTATGTGGTGCCAGTAAAACAGGAGTACCGCAGTCACATTCCTGGCATTGTCCATGATCAGTCAGCCAGCGGTGCGACGCTTTTTATCGAGCCCATGGCAGTGGTTGAGATGAATAACGATCTGCGCAAAGCCTACAGCACGGAGCGGGATGAAGTGAACCGCATCTTGCTGGAGCTAAGCGGAAAGGTGACGCCTTACACAGAGGATTTACAGTATAACTTGCAGGTGTTGGCGCGTATTGATTTCATTTTTGCCAAGGCGCGGCTCAGCGAAAAAATGAATGCGGTGGAGCCCATTTTGAAGACAACGCCGGAGCTTTCCATTCGCAAAGGACGTCATCCGTTGATTCCGGCAAAACAGGTGGTGCCGTTGACTATCAGTCTGGGGCAGGACTTTGATTCTGTGGTGATCACCGGACCAAATACAGGCGGAAAAACGGTTACCTTAAAAACAGTCGGGCTTTTTGTGCTGATGGCGCAGTCCGGCTTGCATATTCCTGCGGAGGTGGGCAGTGAAATGGGCCTGTTCCGCAGCGTTTACGCCGATATTGGGGACGAACAAAGTATCGAGCAGTCCTTGAGTACCTTTTCCTCCCATATGACCAATATTGTGCGCATTTTACAGGAAGTGGACGGGGATTCTCTGGTGCTTCTGGACGAATTAGGCGCAGGGACCGACCCTTCTGAAGGTGCGGCTTTGGCTATTTCTATTTTAGACGACATTCTGCACCACGGAGGAAAGATTATCGCCACGACCCATTACAGTGAACTGAAAGCCTATGCCTTCAATGAGCCTAGAGTGCAGAATGCCAGCGTAGAGTTTGACGTAGAGACCTTGCGTCCCACCTATCGCTTGCTGCTGGGTGTGCCAGGGAAAAGCAATGCCTTTGAAATTGCCCGCAAGCTGGGTATTCAGGATCATATCATTGAGAATGCCCATAGCTTGATTTCTCAGGAAGAGCAGGATGTGGCGGGATTGATTGCGTCATTGGAAACAAACAATGTGCTGGCAGAGCAGAAACGGCAGGAAGCGGAGGACAAGCTGCAGGAAATTCAGGCGCAGTTGAAGGCGTTGGAGGAAGAACGGGCAGCTTTGACAGCCTCTGCCGATAAGATTCGCCGAAACGCGCAGGCCCAAGCGCTGGATATTGTGCGCGAGGCGCGGCAGGAGAGCGAGGAGATTTTGCGCGAACTGCGGAAAATGCACATGGACAGTGCCAAAGCGCAGACGGAAGCCCAGGAGAAGCGCAAACGGCTCAGCGAAAAGGAAGAGAAGCTGGCAGCCCAGGTAAATAAGGGACCTAAAGTAATCGCAAATAAAGTGACGAAAGTGAAAGTAGGCGAGGAAGTATATGTGCCCAAGTTTACGCAGCACGGCACAGTGCTGACGCTGCCGGACAAAAACGGCAATCTGCAGCTGCAAATCGGCATCATGAAGGTAAATGTAAATCTGGAGGAACTGCAGCAGTCGGCCAAGCAAAAAGAGACAGGCAAAACGATGGTGCACAAGATATCTTCCGGAAAAACAGAAACTATCAAGAGCGAGCTGGACTTGCGGGGACTTCTGGTGGAGGAAGCGCTGGATAAGGTGGACAAATATTTAGACGACGCCTACCTGAGCAGTCTGGCTTCTGTGCGGATTATTCACGGCAAGGGTACAGGCGTGCTGCGCAGTGCGGTAAGGGAGCAATTGAAGCATCACTGTCATGTAGCCAGTTATCGTTTTGGCGCATTCAATGAAGGCGGCGACGGCGTTACGGTAGTCGAATTGAAGAAGTAATTTTTTTGTCTGCCTTTGCCTGTTCCTCCGTGGCTTCGGACGGTTCCTTGCTTGTGCAGCTTTGCTGAACTAACGTTCATCACGCTTTGTACAAGCTGCGTCACAGTCCGCCCCAAAGTCGGAATGCTGGCAAAGTAGGTACGGGAAGTTTAATTACATTTCTCTATGCGTATGTGTCTATGCCTTTCCTTCCGCTGTGTCCAGCCAGAAAAATATCGGATATTGAGTCAGATATTGATTAGAAAGCTGTCGGGCAAAAGCCGGAATTACAGCGAAGGCAAGTAAACCATTAAATAGACAAGATAAAATTCCCCATGTCTGCCTTGCCTAAATTTCGACTTCTGGACGGACAATTCCCGCAGTTGTCCAAACTGTGGCAGACGTTAGTCTGACAAAAGTGGACAACTAGAGGAATTGTCCGAAGCAGCGGAGGAAGGGGCAAGGCTGACAAAAGAAAGCAAAGTTAGGTAAAAAAACGCAAAAACATAAAGGAGTATACAAAATGCTAGAATATAAATATGATACCCAACTGCTGGTAGAGGGAACAGCGCTTTCCAGCGACGATATCAGCGCCTACATTACAGCCCATATTGCCGGGGATTGTTTATTGGCAGTGGGCAATGAGACCTTGGTGAAAATTCATTTTCACACCAACACACCATGGAAGGTGTTGGAGTATTGCGCTTCGTTGGGCGATGTATTTGACGTCGTCATTGAAAATATGGAGCGGCAGGCAAAAGGCCTGCAAGGATAACGTAATACACAAAATGCTGAATCAAGCGTTGTGGAGGCGATGAAAGGTGAAATTCTTAAAACTTTATGCAGCGATCTTAGTAGTTTGTTTTATTTTTGCATTCTTTGGAGGATGGATGCTCTTTGATTTCAGCATAAACTATTATGTCACGACAGCGGTTTATGCATTTGTCATTACAGTTGTTTTAACAATATTCCTATCACAGGAAGAAAAAATTGAACAACTGGAAGAACGGGTTAGAAAGCTTGAAGAAAAGCAGTAGTTCTGCGTTATCACGTTGGATTTATCGGAGAATGCTCTGTGAAAGCAGGCTGTTGTCGCAAATGCTGATAAGCAGGTTTACAACGCAGTGCAAAAGGAAAAATAAGTTTGTTTGATTGAAGAAATATAAAATTTATGGTATACTGTTTTGCAGAACGTTTTGTTGTACAGGTTCGGGTTTTATCGCGCATTGTATGTCTGCAATCGTTATCGCTTATAAACTGTCTGTGCAGACGTTTGCTTCATGGTAGCATAAAAATAGAAGAAAAAGGAGGGGCGGCCATGAGCAAAAATGCGCTGGCTCTGGTGGATTGCGGCGAGCGGGACATCTTATTTCAATTTCTGACCAAGGAAGTTGACCGCAAGACCGTTAAAAATGAAATGATTTCGCCTTATGACGATCAGCTGATTGGAAAAATGAATTTTAGTTATCGCGGTGTGGAGCATTCTATGTTTTTCACTTATGCGCGGGCTTCGGAGTATCCTGGAATGCGTTTTCGCAATCATAAGATTATTTATCTGAGCTTGGGCGTCAGTGAGATCAGCTCGGAGATTTTTACAAAAATTTGCAGCCATTTTGGCGGGTTCCTTGACCATAATGATGATTTGGAAACGGGATGGCAAAAGATTGAGCGGCAAATTACCGCAGAGGAAGAACTGCTAGGGGAATGGTCAGAACAGGTGGCTGCAGAGGAAGCGCAAAGCGCCTTGCAGGAGCATGTACAGGCGTTCCGGGAAAATCAAAAGCCGGGCGGAGAGCGGAAGGAACCCCGCCGCAAGGAAGGCAAACAGCAGGAACAGCGCCGCCGCAGCGAGAAGGGCGAGCGACGGGAAGATGTGCGCCGCGGACAGCGCCATGAGCGCAGAGAGGATAACCGGACAGAAAAGAAGGGAAATCCCCGCAACCGCAGCGAGAGACCTGCCTCCAAAAAGGCAGAGCAAAGAATGACAGAAAAACAGGAAAAAGCAGCTGGCAACGAGAGCCAGAGTTAAAATAAGGCTGCTTCTCTGGTCGTAAATTGTAGGTGTTTGCGTGTAGAGAAGACGGCCTTTTTGGTTTTCATGGAGGGAAAAGACGATGCTGGGAAATACACCTATGATGAAGCAATATGAGGAGATAAAAAAGGATTATCAAGATTGTCTGCTGTTTTACCGTTTGGGAGACTTTTACGAAATGTTTGGGCCGGACGCAGAGGAAGGCAGCCGTTTGCTGGGGATTACGCTGACAGCCAGAGACGGCGGTATGGGAAAAGTACCAATGTGCGGCGTGCCCTTTCACTCGGCAGATAATTATATTGCCAAAGTGATCGGCGCAGGACAAAAAGTGGCCATTTGCGAGCAAGTAGAGGACCCGAAGAGCGCAAAGGGCATTGTAAAGCGTGAAGTGATTCGCGTGATTTCACCTGGAACGATTCTGGAGGGCAACTTTTTACAGGAACGTAGCAGCAACTATCTATTGGCAGTTGCCCGCGGTGAGCAGGGCTACGGACTGGCAGTGGTCGACGCCTCCACGGGGGAATTTCTGGCGACAGAGGTGCCCGATTGGAATACTTTACATAACGAATTTTGGCGGTATGACCCTGTGGAATGCCTGGTAACAGAGGGGGATGAAGCGGTCTTAGACGAAGTCAGCCGCATCGCCGGAGAAAATCGAGTGACCATGACGGTTCACCACAAGCATGCCTTTAACTTGGACTATGCAGAGAAGAAAATACTGGAGCACTTCCACATCAATTCTCTGACAAGCTTGGGCTGTGAGGACAAGCCTTTGTTGACCATAGCGGCCGGTGCGATTTTGGATTATTTGAATCTCATGCAGAAAAGCCGCCCTGCCAATATCATGACCTTAAAAGTCTATTCTCTGAAAGAAACCATGGATTTGGATTATGCGACACGGCGCAATTTAGAGTTGGTGCGCTCTCTGCACAGCGCTGAGCGCAAGGATTCTGTATTGGGAATTATCGACTATACCCGCACTGCGGTGGGCAGCCGTCTGTTGAAAAATTGGCTGGAAAAGCCGCTGTTGAACAAGGCAGAGATTCAAAAGCGCTTGGACACAACAGAGGAGCTGGTCAATGACACGACTCTGCGCTTATCCTTTAAGGAGCATCTGGAGCCGGTTTACGATTTGGAGCGTATCGTTTCCCGGATTGCCTACGGCACAGCAAATGCCAAAGATTTGTTGGCATTGAAAAATTCCTTGGCACAACTGCCGGCACTGCAGAAAAGTTTGGCGCAGGGCAAGAGCAGCTATTTGCGCCAGCTCAGCGAAGGGTTTGATGTCTTGGCGGACATCTATGAATTATTGGAGGCTGCCGTGCATCCCGAGGCGCCCTTTTCTATGCGGGAGGGCAACCTCATTCGCGATGGTTACAACCAGGAGGTTGACGCATTGCGGGATGTGTTGGTCAACGGCAAGCAATGGCTGGTAGATTTGGAGCAGAGAGAGCGGGAACGCACCGGCATTCGGACGTTGAAAGTGAGTTACAACAAAGTGTTCGGCTATTATATTGACGTCACAAGGAGCAAAAGCGGCGATGTGCCCGAGGAATATGTGCGGAAGCAGACGCTGGCCAACAGTGAGCGGTTTATCACACCGGAGCTGAAAGAGCTGGAAAACAGAGTGCTGGGCGCAGATGAAAAGGTGAAGGAGCTGGAGTATCAGCTCTTTGTGCAGCTGCGCAATACGGTGGGCACCCACGTAGCACGGATTTTGCACACAGCGCACAGCATTGCGCAGATTGACTGCCTGTTTTCTCTGGGGCAGGCGGCGGTGTATCACAATTTCTGCAAGCCTGTTATCTCCGAGGATGGGCAATACATTCTCAAGGATTGCCGCCATCCGGTGGTGGAGGAAAAATTGAAGGATGGCTGGTTCATTCCAAACGATGTGCATTTTCATCCGGACAAGGAAAGGTTTTTGATTATCACCGGGCCAAATATGGCGGGGAAAAGCACCTATTGCCGCAGCGTTGCGGTGGCTTCGGTGCTGATGCAGATTGGCTCCTTTGTGCCGGCGCGGGAAGCGGTGATGCCTGTGGTGGACCGGGTATTTGCCCGCATTGGCGCCAGCGATGATTTGAGTACAGGCCAAAGTACCTTTATGGTAGAGATGAATGAAGTGGCCAATATCGTCAACAATGCCACCAAGGACAGCCTGATTATCCTGGACGAGGTGGGACGCGGTACCAGCACCTATGATGGATTGGCCATTGCCTGGGCGTTGACCGACTATATCAATAATACCATTGAGGCCAAGACCATGTTTGCCACCCACTATCATGAGCTGACGGCATTGGAAGAACAGCCAGGAATTTGCAATTACTCTGTGGCAGTCAAAGAGGATGGCGAAAATGTCGTATTCCTGCGCAAAATTATTCCCGGCGGAGCAGATCGCAGCTATGGGATACACGTAGCCAGCCTGGCGGGAATTCCGGAGAAGATTCTGCAGAATGCCCGAACGATTTTGCGCACCTTGGAGCTGGAGAAAGAGCAGCATCGTCCCCATGTGACCCAGATGGATTTATTTGCAGCGGCGCAGGAGCTGGAGCCCGTGAAGGCGCAGCCGGTCATGGCTGTGCCGGAGGTGCTGCGGGAGCTGGCCGCGGTGAATGTAAACGGCTTGACGCCCATGGATGCGATGAATTTGTTGTTCACATTGCAGAAGAAAGCGCAGGAGGTGGTAGACCATGGGGCAGATTAAAGTACTGGAAGAGCATATTGCCGATAAAATCGCTGCCGGAGAGGTGGTGGAGCGTCCCCTTTCCGTGGTAAAGGAACTGTTGGAGAACAGCCTGGATGCCGGCGCAGATTTTGTGGAAATTGAAATCCGCGAGGGCGGCGTCAGCCTGATTCGTGTAAAAGACAATGGCAAAGGGATGGACGCCGATGACCTGAGGCTGGCCTTTGCGCGCCATGCCACCAGTAAAATTCAGGAATTTCAGGATTTGTTCCGCCTGAATACCTTTGGCTTTCGCGGCGAAGCCCTGCCCAGCATTGCGGCAGTGGCGCAGGTGGAAATGACCAGCTGCACAGCGGCAGAGACAGTGGGACATAAAATTCGCGTGGAAGGCGGCAGTGAACAGGAATTCAGTGAGGTCGCCGCAGCGCCGGGGACTGTGATGGAGGTCAAAAATCTGTTTTACAATGTTCCGGCGCGCCGGAAATTTTTGAAGAGCAACAGCTATGAAACGGGGCTCATCGGTGATTTAATCAGCAAATACGCCATTGGGTATCCCCATGTGCGTTTTCGCTATATCTCCGGCGGACAGCTGCAGCTGGACACAGCGGGGATGCACACAGCAGAACAGCGCATCGCTTATGTTTACGGGAGCAATTTGGAGCAGCTCATCGTGCCAATAGAAAAACAGGAATTGGGTGCGGGACGTTATGTGGAAGCCTGGCTGGTGCGGGAGGAAATTACCCGCAACAACCGGGGACAGGAAGTATTTTTTGTCAACGGCAGATTGGTGAAGAGTGCAGAGCTGAGCCAAGCGTTGGAAGAAAGCTACTATACCCTGATTGCCAAGGGCCGGTTTCCAGTGGCGGTGCTGCAGCTTACCATACCAGGCAATGAAATAGATGTGAATGTACACCCTGCCAAGACAGAAGTAAAAATCAATGGTTTTGCCCAACTAAAGACCAAAATCGTCGAAGTGTTGAAGGATGCCCTGTGGGAGGCCAACATTACCAAAAATGCTTTCCTGCCGGAAACGGTAGCGCCCATGGCCAGACAGCAGTCTTCTGTGGGAAAGATTGTGCAGGAACGGGCAGAACAGGAATCCAGAGAAACTGATACGCCCAGAGAAAAAGCGGAACATAGAGCGCAAACCATTGGGGCGGTGTCTTATCCCAATGAGAAAGCAGAGGATGGGGTGAACAGCGTTGTCGCTGAACCGGAAAAGCTCTATCGCTGGCAGCAGGAGCCCCTTGCAGTGAAAAAAGAGCAGCCGCTGCAAAGGGCCACACAGGATACCCTGTTTGCATTGGAGCCGCAGCCCATAGAGAAAAAAGCGCCGCAAAAAGAGGTTACTCCACAGATGAAAGCGGCAGAAAAACAGGGAAAGATGCCGAAAGATAAGGAGAAGGATTCATTGCAGGTGAAAGGCATTGCCAACTTGACAGTGATCGGACAGTTAAATCATTCCTTCATTTTGGCGCAAAATGAGGAAGGTCTGTACATCATTGACCAGCACACCTGTCATGAACGGATTCTTTACGAAAAATTCATGAAGGCGGAGGGAGAGAAAGCCTTGGTTTCCCAGCCGCTGCTCATCCCGGTGACAGTGACGTTGTCAGCGCAGCAGGACAGTATCCTGATACAGCATATTTTTACTTTGCGCCAATTGGGCTTTGTCCTGGAGAATTTTGGAGAGCGGTGTTACCTTCTGCGCAGCCTGCCATTAGGGTTGCATGAGCTGCCCAATGTGGAGGAGTTCTTTTTGGATTTGCTGCATGACCTGGCAGAACAAAAAGAAGTGACGGCGGCGATGATCAAAGAAAAATTATTGATAACTGCTTCCTGCAAAGGTGCCGTGAAAGCCCACTGGCCCTTGACAGACATCGAAATGCGCACCTTGCTGTATGACTTGTCGCAGGTGGAAAACGCCCATACCTGCCCCCATGGGCGGCCTATTATTTATAAAATAACCATGAGCGAGTTATATAAAATCTTCAAGCGGGGAACCTATCATGGTTAATTGGGCTTGTACTACCAGCAAGGCCAGAGGGAAGCATAGAGAAGGGCTCACAGCCCAGGCCAAAGATCTGTGCGCGGAGTTGGGGATTCCTGTGATTGCGCGGCAGAACAGAGGCATTCCCTGGCTGATGGAGCAATATGCCTTGGAGTGTCTTTTGGTTGAGGAGGATGGCGGCCTGCTTGCCCATTGGGGCGATGGCAGCCGGTTTTCCTTTCATCCAGGAATGGCAGTGCATCGCATAAAGCAGATAAAAGATGGAAAACAAGAAATGCTTACGCAAATTTTAGAGATAGAACCGGGCGATGAGATTCTGGACTGCACGCTGGGCATGGCCAACGATGCCATTGTGCTCTCTTTTGCAGCGGGTGCGCAGGGACATGTCACAGCGCTGGAGAGCAGTCCCTTGATCTATGCAATTACCAGCTATGGCCTTTGTCACTGGTCCACAGGCAGTGTGCGGATGAAAGCGGCAATGGAGCGAATAGAGACCATACATTGCGCCTATGAAGATTATTTGCGGCAATGCGTGCCTGACCAGTTTGATACAGTTTATTTTGACCCCATGTTTGAACAGCCGGTGTATACCTCCAGCGGGATTGCACCGCTGAGACGAGTGGCCAATTATGCGCCGCTTACAGAGGAAACTCTGGAGCGGGCTTGCCAGGTTGCCCGGCGCAAGGTGGCAGTACGGCACAGGGCCGGGACATTGACGCACTTGCATTTTGACGAAATCAAAGGCGGAAAATACAGCACCTTGGCTTACGGTGTGCGCTATGCAGATGGAAAGTGAGGACAGATGGTGAAGAAACCTTTAGTTGTATTGGTGGGTCCTACAGCGGTAGGGAAAACAGCAGCCAGTATCGGTCTGGCGCAAAAGTTGAATGGTGAGATTATTTCCGGAGACTCCATGCAAATTTTTCGCGGTCTGGATATCGGTACAGCGAAAATTACGCCAGAAGAAATGGACGGTGTGCCCCATCATTTAATCGACATAAAAGAACCCTGGGAAACCTTCAGCGCCGCAGAATTTAAGCAGCGGGCAGACCAGTGTATTGCCGACATTGCAGAACGGGGCAGACTGCCCATTCTGGTAGGAGGAACAGGCTTTTATGTGAACAGCGTGCTTTATGAGTACCATTTTGGAGAGGCCGAGCGCGACGAAGCCTATCGGCAGGAGCTCTTGCAGTATCAGGCAGAGTATGGCGACGAAGCCTTGTGGAAGCTTTTGGAGCAAAAGGATGCCCCGTCAGCACAGCGGCTGCATTGTCACGACAGCAAACGAATCATTCGCGCCTTGGAAGTATTGCACGTAACCGGTGTGCCAGCCTCTCAGCGGCAGAATACCCTTGAGCGGGAGCAAATGCGCTATCATACCGTTTATCTGGGCCTGAATCTGCCCAGGGACATCTTGTATGGGCGCATCAATCACCGCGTGGATCAGATGATTGCCGCCGGATTAGAGCAGGAGACACGGCAGGCGCTGGCGCAGGGTGTTGACCGCGACGCCCTCTCCATGACCAGCTTGGGGTATCGGCAGATGGTACAATATATCAACGGCGAGATTTCCCTAGAACGGGCAGTGGAACTGATTAAGCGGGACACCCGGCATTTTGCCAAACGGCAGCTCACCTGGTTCCGCCGGGATCCCAATATCCGTTGGGTTGAAAAACAGGGCAAAACAGAGCAACAGGTGGAGGCGGAACTTTTGCAGCAAATCAGGGAAAAGCTGTGATGTCCTAAACATCCTTGCCCTCTGGAAAGTTGAAGCAGGATAAAAAATATTAGAAAGAATGCTGTAATCTCCAACTGACTTTTTCAACGCATAAAATACTCCTCCAAAGTGAGTCACCTCAATTTGGAGGAGTATGTATTCTATTGGATTTTAAAAGCGCTTAATCTTTCTGGACTTTTTATCCTGATACATGCGCGCATCGGCAATCTGCATCAAATCGTGGAAATTGGTACCGTCTATTGTGTGGAAGGCAGCGCCTATTGAAAACTGGAGTGTCTGGCGGTAATTTTTCTCCTGCACAAAAACACTGCCTCGTTCCTCTTTGATTTGTGCAATCATGCTTTCCAAATCTGCCATGCACGAAAAGCCGTACAGAAAAACAGCAAATTCATCACCGCCCAGTCTTGCGGAGATAGACTTTTCTTTTGTTATAGTTTGTAATGTCTCAGCAATCGCTTTCAAATAACGGTCGCCCATAAAATGTCCGTACGTATCATTAACGGCTTTCAAATCATCTGCATCAATCATCAGCATCGCTGCAAAGCCCAGCGCATCGGGGGATTCAAATAGAAGATTCATTTGCTCATTAAAACCTCTCCGATTATATAATTGGGTCAGTTCATCCATCTGACTTTGCAGTTTTATTTGCGAGGCTTTTTCCCATAAATGGGTGATATCCGCAATATAATAAACGATACTTTGTGCATCTTCCAATTGTTCAAGCTGTAAATACTTCTTTTTTCCGTGTACACAATATTGATAAATCGTTTCATGTTCATTGATTTGATATTTTTTTATCTCGTTGATTTTTTCTTCAAGAAAGTCCTGCATTTCAGAAGATACAGGTTTGTGTTCCTGTATTTCCAAAATTTCCAGTAGTTTGTGATTGTAAAATGTTTGATGATAGAAGGTATTCTTTTCAAAAAAACCGAAAGGAATCTCGCTTTTATTCAAAAGGTGCAGGAAATGTTTTCTACTTAACCGGACGGAATTTAACATCTGGTTGATATATAATAATAATTCCTCAAATTCTCTGATACCTGTTTGAATATGGATTTCGTCAAGGCTTCCTTTTTCTATCTTCTGTAATTCACAAACAATCTTCGCCAAATTGTTGCTTAATTTGTGTTGTATATACCAGCGTAAAATCATAATAATTCCAATAGAGCCAACTAAAACATAAAAAACCACAATACCTGATGACTGCAGCATACGTGTAACCGGCGAAAAGGAATTATACATGCGCACCAGAATATAATCCTGATATTCTTTCGTATAGACGCAATACTTTATTCCATCATATTGCAGATGAATGGTATTGGACAGTTGCTTACCATATGGCAGCTGCTCTGCTTCAAATATTGTCTGGTGATTTAGTTTGGGGGATGTAGAGGCTATGATCTCATATGTTTTTTTATCAAGCACATGAAGATACCCATCTACTTCAAATGGCATCTCTTCCAAAATATTATGAAGGCTGTTTTCTTCCATTATTTGCTGCAATCGCCGAGGCTCCATACCAATCTGTACAATGCCGCTGCCATCATCCAACCAAACCGCAGCGTACTGCATTTCTTTTTGCTCAGCTGTATTTGGTGTAATATCCTGACAAAGCTTTAATGAGCGGTCTTGAAGCATAGGCTTGAAAAATCGCATTTGCTCTCCTGAATCAAAGGTAAATCCGTAATATTGGGGATGGGTGCCGGAAACAATCTCTCCATCAGGCGTAAAAAAATGAATTTCATCCACATCCATTTTTTCAGCCAATTCTCTGGAGGCAGTCACGTCCAACATGCTTTTGTCAAGTTGTTCCAGGTGATAAGCTACCAAATTTGCCGCAAGGATACAGCGTTCTTTAAATTCCTGTTCCGCATCTCCCAATTCGCTTTCATTGGCCTGAATGAGTTGTTCCAGTTGTCCAAACATCTCTGTCGTGCTTTTTCGCTGCGTTTGATGCTGCATATACATCTGGATATAGAGATTTACAGGCAAAAGAAAGAGCAGGAAGAGCAAGAGCATGATGGATACCATTTTAGGCAAAACAGTCTTGATACTTTCGGTTTTCATATTCATCACTCCAGCTTTTTAAAATGTTCTGAATCATCGGAATCACTGAATCAGCACAACTCGCAATCATTGCCCATATATCACTGCAAACTTCGCCGTTTTTCAGTCAAGATAAGCCGCTTTTTCATAAAAATTTTATTATATTTATTATATACAACGCCCAAAAAGAAGTCAACGCACTTCTGCCAATGCCCTGTTTTACGTTATGAATCAGATATTCTTCTCATTAAAAAAGCCAATAGAAATGTGTATCGCGACATCTCTATTGGCTTTTTGTGTGCTAATGCCGATGAATAAATGCGGCAAGATCTTCAGAAACCTGTGTATTGACCGTTCCCTTTTGCTGAAATTCTGTGGGAGTACTTTTTCCGGTGCCGCTCATAAACAGATGATTCAAATTATCATAATAGAGAAACTGTGCGTTGTTTTTGCCGGAGAGGGCTTCTTTCCACAAATCCATCTCAGAGGCGGGAACCTGATAGTCCCTTCCGCCGTGCAAGAAAAGCAACGGTTTATCCACCTGTTTGATTTCTTCTAATGGTGCATAATTCTGTAATGACAGCCAGTAGCTGACAGGAAAATCGAAAAGCTCCTCGGAGGAAAGAGAGCTGTCTCCGGTGAGATTCTTGACATTGTCAGACATGGTTTGTACCTGCGTCAGAATTTTTTCTTTACCTGCCTTGTCCAGATTGGATTCGGTGTTTAAGATATAAACGGTTTCATCCAACAGGATATCTTCCAGAGGACGAGCTGAGGCCGCCAGGAAGATGTAACCAGCAGCGTCGGGCGTGACTTCTGCAATGCGGGGCATCAGATAACCGGACAGGCAATGTCCTGCAATGTAAATTCCATCGCTCTGGATGGTGTTCAGCGTTTTCAGAAAGGAAACTGCCGCGGCCACATCATCAATGGTTTCCTCATAAACGGTAAAATTTTCTTTCTGGGCCAATTCCCTGGCATACGTGTAGCTCCGTTTGTCATAGCGCAACACAGCGATGCCTTGACTGGATAATTGCTCTGCCAAATTTAAAAAGGGCAGGTTGGGTCCTAGCTGTTCATTGCGGTCCTGCGCTCCATAACCAGACACCAAAATGACCACAGGAAACGGACCGGTTCCTTCCGGTAAGGTCAAACTGCCAGAAAGGGGATAGGCATCGGTGCCAAAGGAAATCTCCGTGTCATTTTTCAGTCGGGTGCTTTCGCTCATATAGCTTTCTTCAACTGTATAAAAACCAGAGATGAGCCCTTCCGCGTTAAAGGTAAGCTGAAAGGTAACAGTGCCGTTCGCAAAGACACAAGGCACACTGGCAATCTGGTTGTTATCTTTGGAAGTGATGGTGATGTCGGATTGATAATATTGAAAAGCACCGTATTGAGAGATAAGATCATTCCAAAGGGTCTGCAATTCCTGCTGAGACAATTCTTTTTTCAGATTATCGTCAAAGAGCTGATAAAATGCAGCAATATTGCCGTCGGCCAGCGTCTGGATGGATGCCACAGTCTGCTCCGAATAATTGATTTGTTTGGATGCTTCCGTTGCTGAAGGCGCAGGAGGCCGTATGCATCCGCCCAGTAAACAGACAGCGAGACATAAAAAGAGAATAGGAGATCGCTTCATAGGAACCTCCCGTTATTTTAAATTGTCGCTGTTTAAGCATTGCAGACTATCCAACACAAACATGCCGTCCTTGCGAATTAAGACATCGTCAAAATAAATTTCTCCTCCGCCATATTCGGGTGTTTGGATATAGACCAAATCCCAGTGGATTGTCGAATCGTTGCCATTGGGTGCATCCTCATAGCAGCGGCCCGGCGTGAGGTGAATACTTCCCATAATCTTTTCGTCAAATAAAGTATCCTTCATGGGGGACAAAATATAGGGGTTGACGCCGATGGCAAATTCACCCAGATAACGGCAGCCTTCATCCTGGTCCAGTACAGCATTGAGTTTGTCCGAATTGTTGGCGGTGGCTTTTATGATTTTGCCATTCTGAAAGGTGAAGCAAATATTTTCATAAGTAAAGCCCTGAAATACAGAAGGCGTGTTGTAGGTGATGACGCCGTTTGCCGAATCCCGTACAGGCGCAGTGTAAACCTCGCCATCGGGAATATTGCATTTTCCGTCGCATTTAATGGCAGGAATATCCTTGATGGAGAAGGTGAGGTCCGTGCCTGGGCCGACGATGTGTACCTTGTCTGTTTTGTTCATGAGTTCGACTAAGGCATCCATGGCGCGGGACATTTTGGCGTAATCTAAATTGCATACATCAAAATAGAAATCCTCGAATTGCTCCAGGCTGGTGTTGGCCAGCTGTGCCATAGAGTGGTTGGGATAGCGCAGCACGACCCATTTGGTATTGTTGACCCGCTCATTGAGCACGTCGCTGGTCATGGCATTGTGAAGCTGCAGCTGCGCATGGGGAATATCGGAGAATTCTGCAATATTGTCCGAGGCACGAATGCCGATGTAAGCATCCATCTCCTTCATCTGCGCCATATCCAAGGCTGCTTTTATCTGCAGTTGTTCTTCGTCTGCGCCCAACATCACTTCACGGTTGATGCTGTAATCCTCCAACTGCACATAGGGAAACCCTCCGGCCGCGTAGGTTTCTTTAACTAGCTGACGGGCCAACGGATAAGCCGAGGAGCCAAATACGTGAATCATCACGCGTTCCTTCGGCTTGACTTCACAAGAATAATGAATCAGATTATGGGCAAGCTTTTTAATTCTTTCATCCATAATAAACGCATCCTTTCCAAGCGCTGCAAAACAGAGCTTGTAACAATTTTGTGCATAAAAGTCTATGCGGTATCCTATATTGTTTCCATTTTATCATAAAAATAACCTATGACGCAAGACTTTGCGCACAAAACGGAGTATACCGCTTCCCCAACTAAAAAACCATAGGTTCCGCAATCAAAAACCAGTGGTTTCCCAATGAAAAA